>Ga0256410_1000066_pt1 | contig 196830 bp, 169 predicted proteins | sample PhyWR1_FD_185983 | JGI IMG/M metagenome (GOLD analysis project Ga0256410, IMG submission 185983) | Leaf surface microbial communities from wheat plants in UC Gill Tract Community Farm, Albany, California, United States - DLSL W.R1 | ecosystem: Host-associated > Plants > Phyllosphere >... | reverse complement strand
CATCGATTTCACTGAGTTTACCCGGCGTTACCGCGACGAACTGGCCGGGCATCAGCAAACCGCCCGGACTCTGGCAGAGCGTAGTAAAACTATGCCTGTCACGTTGCTTTATGCCGCCAAAAATACCGCTCAAAACCATGCCCTGGTGCTGGCTGCTTATTTACGTACAATGGCAGATGAATGACTGTTTTGATCGCTAATTCGAGTGGCTTGTAGGCGCCAAGCTTCAGGCCGTCGATGAGCATAGATAAACTCTGTGATTCGCCGTATGAACGCCGGCAACCCTGCGCAACTTGATGTATGACGGGTAGAAAAATAATTCGGTTGTGCACCCAATTATATTAATGATCATAGCGCTCATCAGCTATTCTGGTCGATTAATACGATCCCAGTACCGCGATACTGGGCGGAGCTAGAAGGTAAAACACGAGATCTGGCCCCGTTCAACATGGCTTTGGGCAGCAGGCTGCGTGGCTGTTATCTGGTTAAACTAAAAGTGTCAGATGTTGCATACGGAAGTTCTGTTTCAAGCAGAGCAACTATGTTGCAACAGAAAACTGGTAGTCTTGTTCAGTTTGAGTTAACTAAGGGTACGAGAGAATCTGTTGCCGCATTGATAAAACCTAGCAAGCTGCACAGTAAAGACTATTTGTTCCAATCCCGCGTCGGTTCTTGCCAACACATATTAATCCGGCAATATAACCATATTTCGCTGGATGGTTCCATTTGCAGATATTTTACAGCTTAATATTGAACGAAACGTGTGAGCTGCATACCACCATTAATTACGGCACCTCTCCTTGATTTTAACGCCATTACTGTGATGATCGTCAGAAAGGGCGAAACTTTCTGTAAAGAGAGTCTTCTTTCTCGATTACGCCCCTTAATTTACGTTGCTTCTCGTTATTGCATTATGTATGTTATTGTAATTATCTAACTGATTATTAAGGTAACTATGTTCCGTACTTTATTGCTCATTTCATGTTCATCTGTCTTATTTTTAATCTCAGGTTGCTCTACACAAGCAGTCAAAACGAGTGATGCTAATTTTGTTACTGCTGAACGAATATTAGATTCTTCGTATACTAAATACACTGATAATACACAGTTGATTATCGTTAAGCGTGATTCTGGTAATAAAGGGTTACTCTGTACTTCTCGGTTATTTGTTGATGGTCAGCCTGTTGCAGATTTAAAGACGTCTGACAAAGTTAATTTATATCTGAAACCTGGCGAGCACATACTCTCGGTTGATTTACTTGGTCTATCTATCATGTGCGGAAAAATGAATGCAGAGACTGAGGTTAATGTCGTACAGGGCGTTAAGCAAGAGTATCGCATTGGGGTTACGGTTAATGCTGAGCTATTCATCCAGAAAACAGGCTATCGATAACTTCTGAATATTTTCTTTGGCATGTCTGTGTTTTTACCATAATCCAACTTTTCCTTCTTAAATGCTCCAATAGATAGCAACACTCTAAAATTTTTATTATTTATATATAGTTAACGGATTCGGGCAGAGCGCCAGATTTTACCTGGCGCATAGGCCAGGTATATGAAAAAGGGCGCGGTTTTTACTGTGCTGTGGCTTAAATATCCGGTGACTTCCAGTTGATATCGTCTTTTACTGGCGGTAGGTAGGAAAGGCGCTGCATATTCTGGTTCCACAGATTATCCGGAATACGGTAACGATCTTCCTTATGCGGATCGATAGCTGTCACTATCCGGTCTTCCTGGCCTGATGCTATCAGGCTGATAAGGTCTGGATTCATCATCACCGTTTTACCCGTAGCAATAAATTCAGCCCAGCCCGGCTATGAGCATAGACAGCGATATGATTCAGCAGCCTGAACGCCAGCAATGCCCAGGCAACTTGAAGTATGACGGGTATATACTAAACAGGTTAAGATAATCATTAATGAAAAACTCGTAGACTAAGGGACAGGTACCGGAACCCATGATTTGGATAATGCTGGCCACACTGATTGTGGTATTTATTGTTGGTTTCAGAGTCTTAACATCAGGAACGCGTCGAGCCATTCGCCGTCTGAGCGAACGTTCAGGGATGGGTCTTGTTACTGTAGAGTCGATGATCGATCAGATGGGGAAACAGCCCGGTAACGAGTTTTTACAATATTTACATCGCCCGGATGAGTCGCATATTCAAAACGCAGCACAAGTCCTGCTTATCTGGCAGGGGGTGGTGATGGACGGGAGCCAGCAAAATATACAGCTCTGGCATCGCATTCTGAAAAAAGCGCGTCTGGCCGCGCCGATAACTGAAGCTCAGTTACGTCTGGCACTCGGTTTTTTGCGTGAAATGGAAATAGAGATGCAGGAGCTTCGTGACTTTCAGGTACGTTACAATAGCCTGTTTTTACCTGAAGATGGCGTGGTCTGGTTACACTGACGACCAGCAGTCTCGCTCTTCAAGCGGTTAAAGGACGCGCTTTCATCGATGCGTCCTTCGACTCTATTCAGTCAAATTGAATTCCTGCTGCAGCCAGCGTTTAACTTGCTGGATATCTTCTCGCTCGGCTTTCTGCGGGCTGGTGACAAAATAGTAATTTCCACCCGGCAGACTTCCGGGAAGGGCAATACGCAGCAATCCCTGAGCCAAAGCATGTTGAATCAGTAACTCACTCGCCAGCAACACGCCTTGTCCGGCCATCGCGGCATGAATGGCGTGGGTCTCATCATCAAAGCGAATTCCTGACTGTAGCGCCAGATTTGAAGGGCCAAAAGCCCTCTTCCAGTGATACCAGTCCGGTTCTGGGGTCGGTATATGACGATTTTCAATATGAAATAGCGTCAGTCGGGAGAGATCTGCGGGTGTTTTCACGGTGAGTTGCGGGCTGGCCACCAGCACAAAACGGTCCTGGTACAATAAGGTGCTATCGAGAGCATCATCAGCCTGCATGCCGTAGCGGATAGCACAATCCGCCATCGTGCCACAAACGTCGACTAACTCCGTACTGCTGTGCAAACGTAACTCCAGCTCAGGATATTGCTGATGCAACAAAGGTAAGCGAGGGACGAGCCAGTTAGTTAAAAAATTTGAGGTGGTACTCAGAGTGAGTGCCGCTGGTTGCCCGGCATCCTGTATCGCGTTTATCGCCTCACGCAAGGTGGTAAAGATATTGCCCGATGCCCGAAAGAGAATTTCTCCCACCCCTGTTAGCGCGACACCACGCGCCGAACGAATAAATAAGCGCTGATTAAGCGACTCCTCCAGTACGCGAATTTGATGACTGATAGCCGTCGCTGTGACGCCTATTTCTTCAGCGGCCAGTTTAAAACTGGCATGGCGGGCGACGGCGTCAAAAGCACGAATAGCCGTCAATGGAGGTAATCGCTGTTGTTTCATGAGTGAATTTATCTCATCTCTTGCTGAATTATATGACTTTGATTTGCAGTATTAATAAGGCGTAGCCTGTTTGAATCATCAATAAAAGATGAACTGTTTTCATCATATATTATTAGCAGGATGTACTCCATGGCACAAACCGATACCTTATCATCGGCCTCTTCTGTAGGTTACCTGGCGTTGCTGGCTCCCTGTATCGCCCAGGCGCTGATAGCACTAGACTACGCGATTGTTTATGTTGCGCTGCCTACACTGGCTCATCAGCTGACACTTTCCGTCAGCGAAATGCAGTGGGTGGTTTCTCTTTATGGACTGAGCTTTGCGACATTGCTGCTAATGGGCGGTAGCCTGTGTGACAGACTCGGTGCCCGGCGCGTATTCAGTCTCGGTATGATGGGATTTTTACTGGCATCCATACTCGGTGGTCTGGCATCTGATGGCTCATTATTGTTAGTCGCCCGCGGAGGCCAGGGGCTGGCGGCGGCCATGCTACAACCGGCAGTCATGGCCTTGCTGGCGCAACGCTTTCAGGGCGAGTCACACAACCGGGCGCTGGCTATCTGGAGTGCTATTGGGACTTTGGGGCTGATCTCCGGTGTGATGCTGGGTGGGGTATTGACCGCCATCAGCTGGCGTACCATTTTCTTTATTAACCTTCCCCCAGGCCTGATTGCGCTTTGGTTTGTGCGCAAACATTATCAACAACAGCAGCAGAAACTCGCTTCGCAGCCAGTGGGGATAGCGGCGCTAATCGGTTGTGCCGCCGCCGGATCGCTGGTCTGGGCGATGATGCGTTATGCCGAAAGCGGTACGATGGATTATCTTGCAAATCAGATGGCAGCAGCCATGCTGATACTGTTTATTTTGCATGAACGCTTTGCGGTTCATCCGCTGCTATCACGCACACTGCGCGGCATACCGGGGTTGCAAATTGGCTGGCTCAGCAGTGCTTTTTATATGGCAAGTGTCGGGAGTCAGTTTTATGCCATGACCCTTCTCTGGCAGCAAACCTTACAGCTGGATGCGGTCACCACGGGCCTGCTGTTCACGCCACTGGCACTGCTTATTGTGGTGGGAAATCTTATTTATACCCAGCTTAGTCAGCCTTTTGCCAGCGGTCAGTTACTGCTGGCAGGCTTTGCGGCAGCCGCTCTGGGACTCAAATTACTGTCGGTGGCACCAGATTCTCCGCTGACGCTGAGTTTTATCAGCGGAATAATATTGAGTGGTATCGGGCATGGCATTATTTTTCCGGCTATGTTTGCCGTCGGGCTGAAGAAAGTGCCTTTGCAACAGCAAGGCAGAGCCAGTGCGCTGATTATCACCAGTCAGTATATTGCCGGTGCGATGGCTCTGGCGATAATCTCACTATTGCTCGGCGTTAAGCCTGCGGTGACTGACTGGAGCGAGGTATTTTCACTGTTAAGTGCGCTGGCATTTGTCGGGATGATGGTGGCGCTATGCGCTGACAATAAATAATCAAAAGGGCATTGTTATGCCCCTTCAGATTGCTGACAAAGAAGGAAAAAACGTGGTTTTTCCTCCTTTGTGGTTAACAGCCGAAAATCAATGAATTGATTTTCCTTATTTTTGATTAGGCGACCTATGCTTTGACAGAGAGAAAATAAGGTTTGTCATCACTCTCAAGGGGCATTGTTATGCCCCTTATCAATAATTAGCCTCGGTTCAGAGAAAATACCCGAACGCTTTCCAGCAACATACTGGATTGCTCTTTCAGTGAACCACTGGCAGCGGACGACTCCTCAACCAGGGAAGCATTCTGCTGGGTCGTGGTATCAATCTGCCCCATGGCGACATTAATCTGGGCAATGCCGTCACTTTGTTCATGGCTGGCACGTGCTATTTCATCCACCAGGTTTTGGACACGGGCAACATTAGCCACGATTTCCTGCATACCGGTGTCTGCCTGGCTGACCAAACCGCGACCCTGGCTAATTTTACCCACAGAGGCACCAATAATATCGCGGATCTCTTTCGCCGCTCCCGAGCTTCTCTGGGCCAGAGTTCTGACTTCTCCGGCAACAACCGCAAAACCACGTCCTTGCTCTCCGGCACGGGCGGCTTCAACCGCAGCATTAAGCGCCAGTATATTGGTCTGGAAAGCGATACCTTCAATAGCGGCAATAATATCCGTCATTTTTTGTGCGCCGTTATGGATCTCACCCATCGCAGAGGCCACACTGTGCATACGGTCGCTGTTCGCTTTAACCATTTTCCCTGACTCACTAAAGAGTTCGTTAACCAGACGAGCATTGCTGGCTGTGCTTTGAATGGTTGAGGTTAACTGCTCCAGCGTCGCTGCCGTTTGCTCTACGCTAGCAGCCTGTTCTTCCGTACGCGCTGCGAGATCCTGGTTGCCAGCATCTATCTCATCTGCTGCCATCGCAATATTCTCAGCACCAGAACTGACATTTCTTACCGTTGTCGCAAGGGAGTTCACCATCTCTTTCAGGGAAAGCATCAACTGGCCCAGCTCATCGCGCGAATGGACAATCACTTCGGTGGTAAGGTCGCCCTGAGAGACTCGGCTGGCGACGGTAACAGCCTCTTTAAGCGGGCGCGTAATACTGCGGGTAATTACCCAGGAAACCAGTAATCCGCCGCCAATCCCTAAGACAATCAGAAATAGCATCAGTAATTCATTGTTATGTGAGGTTTCTTTAATCTCATCATGCGTGTTATTAATTAATTTTTCTTGAAAACTGAGTAAATTATGCAACGCCTGACGGTATTCATTACTCACCGGCACCATTTTACTCCAAATAAAATCCTCGATAACTTCATGTTCACCGCTGCCAGCTAATACGATACCTTCATTGCGAGTCATGAGGTATTTTTCACGTATAGAGGCAATAGTACTGAGTAACTGCTTCCCTTCCTCCTGTTCAACCAAGGCAACCATTTGTTCCTGGATCTTAGTGGTATCCATACTGTTTTTTGCGATTTGCAGCATCAATTTTTGACGTAATGGCGCAGCTTCAGTTGCCATCGCAGCAATGGTAATACCGTTATTTTTGTCAATCTGCGCCAGCCACTGTGCGCTCAGGCGTTCTTTAATTAAATGCTTCTCTATCAGCTCATTAACATCTCTGACATTTTCCCGGCTAAACCATACGGCACTGCCCCCCATCAGGATCATTAAGGTTAATATCAGTAAGAAACCTGTATTAAGTCGTACACCTACCCGCATATTACTGAATTTCATTAATTTTCCTTGTTGTGATGTTAGCCGCACCAGAAAAACCGGTTATTACGCATAACATATTTGATAAGCACGTTTATACGGGTATCGGATATAAGTTCACTTTCTATAGGGATAAATAAAAATAAATATTTTTTATTTATCTCCATAAATTTAAAAGCGATTTCGTGTGACAGCTATCACATCGACAGGATAAAACCAAAAATAAAGCCTAATGTATTCACCTGATATCGCTAGAGCCTTCGGGTGAGCCGCAGACACTGAGTGACAGTCGTTGATAAACAGAAGAAAATGCTATGATTAAATAGTGAAAGCAGTTGCCGCCCAGAGGTAAATACAAATAGCCGGACGGCTAATGAGAGGTTTTTTTGAGTTGCAGATATCGTTAGCAGGATGTTCGATTAAAATGTTTGCCAGTTCTCTTCGTTATTCTTAGATAATTGATAGCGAGTTTCAGCGGGTATTGCCGGTTTTATCACTGTCTGATGCTGATCACTCTCTGCCAGCCGCAGCTTGTTAGTTCTCTTTTCTAACTCAGTAACCTGCTTATTCAGCACATCAGAAGAACCGGCTAATTCCTCAGCGACGGTGATATTACTTTGAGTGACTTCCTCCAGCTCAGATAAGGCAATAGTAATTTGATGAATACCTTTCTCCTGCTCGGTGATAGAAATAAAAATATGCTCCATAAGTCCTTCAATCGTTGTCGACCCGGAAACAATATCCTGCATATTTTTCTCTGCTTCTGCCACCAGGCTCACACCCTGCATAACGTTCTGGTTGGTCATTTCAATTAACGATTTGATATTTTTTGCTGACTCAGCGCTTTGATGCGCCAGGTTGCGGACTTCACTGGCGACAACCGCAAAGCCCTTGCCGTGCCCGCCTGCCCGGGCGGCTTCCACTGCGGCATTCAGTGCCAGGATATTGGTCTGAAACGCAATATTATCAATGATGCTGATGATTTCAGTCATTTTATGCGCACACCCGGTAATCGAGCTCATATTGCTGGTTAACTTCTGCATTAAATGACTGCCGTGATTTGCCGACTGATGGGCGCTGACGGTTATCGCGCTAAGCTGACGAGTGCTTTCAGCATTATTTTTGGTGCCCGCAGAAATCTGTTCCATACTGGCTGCGGTTTCGGCGAGCATCGCCGATTGCTGCTCTGTTTTGACGGATAAACTGGCGCTTTGACTGGCCAGATTGTCTGATAAATGCTTTGCTGATTGCGAGGATTTACGAATATCCAGAACCAGGCTAGTAATTTCAGAAGAGAGTTTATTGATGCCCGGAATTAAGCGTCCAGCACAATTATTCCCGAACTCAGCGATATGAATAGATAAATTTCCGGAACCTATTTCATCAATATTTTTCTTAACTTCATTAATGGGCTTAACAAGATACAGCGTCATATATGTCCACAGACAGATAAATAACACCAGCCATGTCATATTAATCATTAATAAAATAGCAAAACTTGCAGACATAAGAAAAAGTAATATATCAATAACCAAAAAAGAACAGATCATAAATAAAGAAATAACGCTTCTAACGCTCGCATTTTTAAGCATGACTTATCCTTGGCTAAATTTAATGTATTTACCCACCATACTTCTCGCCACCTGAATATCACTTAGAGTATAGAGGGTTATTTTCTTTTTTTACAGCAAAGTTATCGCCCACTAAAAATTAAAATTATATTTCGCCCTAACACAGTTAAATAGCATTTTAGGGCGTTTTGATTTCATAAAAAAGCAGCAGGGGGACAGGCACTCACTCATGACTGTAAAGTGCTCTGCACCTGAGTGACTTGCATTTTGATAGTGACTATGTCAATGTCAGTTCAGAACACTCTTGCCATTCAGATAATTATGAACAATGACCCCTTATGTTATGCCCCCTGCCCTATCGCGCGCAGTCTTGGACGCATTGGTGATAGCTGGAGCATCATTATCTTGCGTGATGCTTTTGCGGGTTTTACCCGTTTTGATGAGTTCCAGAAGAACAGCACCATCGCACCCAATATTCTCTCTCGTCGGCTGAAAGACTTGGTGGATGACGGGCTGTTAGAGAAGCAGTGTTACAGCACCACGCCACTACGCTATGAATATCACCTCACTCCGTTGGGACGCGATTTTCGCCCCGTTCTGATGGCGTTACTGCAATGGGGAAATCAGCATTTTTCACCGGAGGGTCCGCAGATGCAGTTAGTGGAAACCGCAACCCAGCGCCCGGTTGAAGCGGTGATGACCGATAAACAGACTGGGGAAGCCATTACCTCTGACAAATATAGTCTGGTACCCGGCCCTGCTGCGGCCCCGGTCATTCACTATCGTCATGAATATCTGGCTCGTAAACGTAATGGTGAGGGTAACGAGAAATTTATGCCTGACTTTCAACAGTCAGCTACACGACAAACATCAGGAAATAAACGATGAATCATTCACTTAAACGTATCGTTATCACCGGAATGGGCATCGTCAGTCCATTAGGTTGCGGTGTCTCGCACGTCTGGCAGTCACTGCTGTCAGGTCAGTCTGGTATTTCACGCCTCGATGAGGAGATGGTGGAAGGTATTGGCTGTAAAGTGGCCGGGCAAGTACCGAGCATCGAACAAGACTCAGAACATGGCTTTGATCCGCTGGCCACTATCCCGGCGAAAGAACGTAAAAAGATGGATCGTTTTATCGAGTTTGCTTTGGTCGCCGCTAAAGAAGCGCTCGCTCAGGCTGGCTGGGAACCGCAATCTCAGGAACAAAAAGACCGGACCGCAACGGTGATTGCCACAGGTATTGGTGGTTTTAATGAAATAGCCAATGCCGTACATGTCACTGATGAACGTGGACCACGCCGCTTATCTCCCTTTACCATCCCTTCTTTCCTGGCCAATTTAGCCGCCGGGCATGTCTCTATTGCCCATGGCTTTCGCGGTCCGATGGGTGCGCCGGTGACAGCTTGTGCTGCGGGTGTACAAGCCATTGGTGATGCAGCTCGAATGATCCGTAGCGGTGAGGCAGATATCGCCGTATGTGGTGGGGCTGAAGCTGCTATTCATCGTGTCAGTCTGGCTGGTTTTGCGGCTGCCAGAGCACTCTCTTCAGGGTTTAATGATAATCCGGAAACAGCATCGCGTCCTTTTGACAGCAATCGTGATGGCTTTGTTATGGGCGAAGGCGCAGGATTACTGGTTATCGAGTCTCTGGAACATGCTTTAGCGCGTGGTGCAACGCCACTGGCTGAACTGGTCGGCTATGGCACCAGCGCGGATGCCTATCATCTGACTGCGGGACCCGAAGACGGCAATGGTGCAAGACGAGCGATGGAAACCGCCATTCGTCAGGCAGGAATTGAGGCGACGGATATTCAACATATCAATGCTCATGCAACCTCAACCCAAGTGGGTGATAAAGGTGAATTAGCAGCTATTAAAGCGCTTTTTGGCCAGCATCCGGTCGCGATTACATCAACAAAATCGGCAACCGGGCATTTGTTAGGTGCCGCCGGTGGGATAGAAGCTATCTTTACGGTGCAAGCCCTGCGTGACCAAGTTGTGCCTCCTACTCTCAATCTGCATAACCCAGACCCTGATGCCAGCGGGCTGAATTTAATCGCTTTACATCCTCAGCCGCTGGCCATGCGTTATGCGCTGTCTAATGGTTTTGGCTTTGGTGGAGTGAATGCCAGTCTGCTGCTTAAACGCTGGGAAGAGTAGCTTTTTGCAGACCGTATCGGGTCAAGATGCGGTCTGTAACTATGGTTAGTACTTTTAATTCGTTTGCCACTGGCCGGTGACTATTTACTCTCTCAAAGATTGACAGGTAAAGCGTCGCCAGTGGTTGCCATAATGCGTAGAAGATCTTCAGTTTACTTACATCAGCAGCAACGCGAGTTTATCGCCGGGCTTCAGCGCTCATGGCTATGGCGTACTGAGTTACCCACCTGGCTGCTGATTATCACCATTTATGGTGGCTGGTTTGCGACCGTTGCCTGGTGGCAGACTATCGGACTATTACCCGCGACTTTACTGCTTATCTGGTTGAGTACCTGGTATATGTCGTTGCAACATGAGCTGTTGCACGGGCATCCCACCCGCTTTCCGCGCATTAACCAACTGTTCGGACTACTGCCTTTTTCAGTCTGGTATCCCTATGGAACTTATCGTGACCTCCATCTTAAACACCACTACGATGAAGATCTGACCGTTCCGGAAACCGATCCGGAAAGTTACTATTTTACCGAACGACGCTGGCGTCACTTTAACGGCCTTCAGCGCTTACTGGTGCGTTTACGCAATACTTTTCCAGGGCGTCTGCTATTCACTCCACTGCTGACAATCCCTTGGGTTGTTATCGATATCTGGCAGTCAATTCGTCAGGGTAATGGCCCGGCAATCGCGATGTGGTCAGTCCATTTATTACTATTGATCCCGGTATTTGGCTGGCTGCAACGATATGACTTCTCGATTATCTATTACCTGTTAGTGGTGACCTGGCCGATGCTGGCGATGACCCGGGTACGCTCTTTCTTCGAACACCGCGCAGCTGAAGATCCCGAAGCCCGGACGGTGATTAATGAAGCGGGAATATTCTGGCGTCTGCTATTTCTGAACCTTAATTATCATTCCGTTCATCATGATTTACCGGCTATCCCATGGTATGGATTACCGAAGGTCTATAGAGCCTATAAACAAGAGTATCTGGAACGCAATCAGGGCTTTTTTGTCAACGGCTATAGTGAGCTAATACGCGAGCATTGGCTTAAGCCTATTGAGGTAGAGATTAACCCTTACTTTCCTGAAGCCCGGGTCGCCGCTGAGCACTCCGTCATGGAAAAAATAGATGACTAAGCCACTATCGTTACCTATGTACGATATCCACCATCCTGATACTGCAGCACTCGTGAAGGCATTACGTCAGTTACTGACTGAAGAAGGTCTTGAGGGGGATACTCTGTTATTCCAGCAGCCAGAGGACAATCTGGCCCACTGGCAGACTCCTGAACTGCTCCTCAGCCAGACCTGTGGTTACCCGCTAGTGACATTTTTGCCCGAGCTGCAGGTGGTCGGTACTTTTCACTACCAGGCGGCAGGATGTGACAGTTTTCACTACAGCAGTCACCTGGTCGTCAGGGTTGCTGATGCAGGCAAAATACTGACTGATTTCCGTGATAAACGGGTGGTATATAACAGTGAAGATTCGCAGTCTGGTTATCATTGTTTACGTGCTTTAGTCGCGCCTCTACAGCATAACGGGCGCTTTTTCTCACAACGGCTATTCAGTGGCAGTCATCAAAACTCCCTGGCAGCCCTGACAGCTAACCAGGCTGATATTGCTGCCATTGATGCTGTCACATGGGCATTAGTCAGTCAGCATAAACCCGAACAGATTACCGGATTGGTTTCTCTTGGAACCACCCCTTTTATACCGGGTCTGCCGATGATTACCTCGGCACAGACCTCCGCCCCAACGCTTGCAAAACTACGTCAGGTGTTAAAACGCCTGGTCACCGAACCTGAGTGGCGTAATCTCTGCAACGCCTTGCTGATTAAAGACTTTAGCGTGACAACACGTGCCGACTATCAGGTCATTAGTGATAACGCCGCGCGGGCTGCAAGCAGCGGTTTGTTGAGCCTCTAATCTTCGGTTCTGACAAGGCCCCTCGCAGGGCCGTTAGTCACTCAGGCTTTGCTAAACTGATTAGCCACCACCGGGAGTCCGAGCTTCTCTCGCAAAGTCCCCAGCTGATAAGCCTGTTTCATCACCCCACTGGCTTTGAGTATCGGCACCACTTGTTCGACAAAGTTATCGAAGTCCACCGGCAGGAAAGGAAACATTAAGTTGTAACCGTCCACTGGACGCGTCTTGACGACGTGCTGACTCAGGCAGGCAGTTTAAGCGGAAAAACGGTTCTCAGTTGCACGAATCCGCTGAACGCTTCAGATAGTGAACTTGTCATTGCCCATACCGATTCTGGTGCGGAAACTATATTCCTTATATTTTTATTATTTCATGGTTCATTTTCAGCAATCAGAGATAGTGGTCGGGTCTGGTACATAACAAACAGAATTCCGCATAATCAGTTGCCCACAAAGGGTTTGCTGGCGTAATGGTTCTAGCACTCCGGTAAAATGCTGGCTCAGAAGCCCGAAAGCTTGCTTCACCATTTCATCAACGGGCATCAGAACGGAAGACACCCCAGGTGAAAGAAAATTCGTGATATCTTCATTGTCAAAACCCACCAGAGAAATTCTTTCCGGCACATCTATTTTCATGTTATTCAAAGCATTAAGGACACCAATAGCTGTTCTGTCGTTATAGCATACAATTGCCGTTATCTTGAGACCGTCTTGAAAGAGTTGCATCGCTGCATTGTAGCCGCTTTCATAACTCGCATTACCTGAAAAGATAATTGAATCATCTATAGCAATGCCATTTTTCCTGAGTGCCGAAAAATATCCTTCACGTCGGGAAATGGATGTCTGGCTACCAAGAGTGCCAGAGATATAGGCTATGCGACGATGACCACGTTCAATAAGGTGATCTAATACTAACTGACTTGAACTGAAATTATCCAGCAAGACACAATTCCTTGCGAGGCCGGGTAACTTATAGTTGAGTACAATTACGGGTGGTTTAATTTGTTCAATGAGCGCTATCAAATCTGAAACAGCAGATGAAGGTTCAATATGGGATGTTTTATACAACAAAATACCATCGCAACGCATATCAACCAGATAGGTAATAGCCTTTATCGCTGATGAGATACTGAATCCATCTATGTATGTAATGATGAGCGACTTGCCCTGTTTTTCAGCCAGTTCTCGTGAGAGATCAATGATCCTGATAATATATTCTGAAGATGTATAGCCGCCTGGAATGATAAGACCAAGGGTATCAGATAACGGTCTGGTAAGAGTCTGGGCAATGATATTTGGTCGATAATTCAGCTCTTCTATGGCCTTAAAAATAATTCTTTTCGTCGCCTCTGAAATCCGCCCTTTCCCGTTCACTGCTTTAGACACTGTTGATTTAGAGACACCCGCCTTTCGGGCGACATCCATAATTGTTGTCATGATGACCCCCACTGATACAGGCTGAATACGAATACATCTTGCAGTTAAGAGAATGTGATGACTGCTGTCAAGCAGGGAGCCTGATTTCAGACTCCCTTGTAAGAATGTGACTACAGAGCGCTATTTCCAATCACCACCAGACTTCAGCCTGAGCGCCCACCATCACCTCATTTTTACTCTCGTCATTAAATCTGAACCGGGATAAATCGTTATCCAGTATATCTATATATGTTGCATAAAAACGAATTTCCGGTCTTGAACTAAGCAAGCTTGGTCCAACCTTAAGCGCATGGTAAACCGTTGTTTTATAAGCTGACTCACGGTGTGTTTCACCCGACTGGGTTTTATTCTTCTGTGTGAACCACCCCAGTTCAACTCCACTCTGATTCCATGTATCCCAGATCCATGCTGGACGGATAACCGTTCTGATGCTGCTGAAGTCACTATGAGCTCCACTTTCGTAACTGTAAATATCCGAGCCATGAGACAGAACAACAGCGTTCGCCATGATGATACGATCGGATAAGTACACCTCACCCTGAGAGATAAGTCGTGCAGCGATACCATCAGAGTGATCGCCATAATAATAACGACCACTAGACATCGAGTTATTGCCATCTGAGAAGTTAGAAAAGCTGCTGGCATGTGAGTTATTCGCAACTTGCAGAGAATACTCATTGAAGCCACTATTGTTGAGTTCCTGCCTCACGATAGCGGTACCCATCCAGGTATCATGAAGTTTGAAATAGTCGTTATCCGCTTCATTTTGTTTTTGTTCGTTTGTTTTATTAGCAAACGTATATTTTCCCATCAGAGATAAAGTCCCTTTTTCCCAGAGAGGAATATTGCGATAGCGTAAATCAATGGCATTGGTATTCATCTGGGTGGTTCTTGCAAAGTCACGGGAATAGACATCCAAGTCATTTCTGACCAGCGAGGCATCAAATTCACCTACACCAAGTTTCCAGTTCTGGATCCCTACTCCGGCAGCGACCTGAGTTCCAAGGGATTTCCAGTCGAGTAACTGAATTTCATATTCTGGTAGTTTATTACGCCCAACCCAGAAATCAGCCTCTTCAGCAAAAGGTAAAAAGCCGCGGGTTGTCAGATACATATTACTGAATTGTAAAAGGTTCTCGTTGTTCGTATCACCAAACCAAGCATCGTTGTACTGCTCGCCGACGTTGCCGTCATATATCACCACGGCATGCGCGGACTTTCCATCTTGACTGTACACGCGCTGTTTTAGCTGTAGATCGAACCACCCCGTCATTTCATTACCAAATCGTCCCAATGAACCAGGAGCATAAGTCTTGACTGAGCCATGATCGCCGATAGCCCACCCTGAGCGAAAATACCCGCTATAGGTAAAACCAATATCTTCTTTCACATAATTGCTAATCTCTTCTAGCGTCAGTTTTCTTTCTTCTGTCGTAGAATTACCTGTTTTTTTATTTGAGTTATTGTCGGTGTTTGATTCTTTTAATATTGGTATATTTATAGAGCCTTTTGATTCTGTGGCATCAGATGTTATTTGACGGTGTTGGTACTGCACATTACCTTGATAATTTGCTAACTGTGATTTTGTTTCAGCAAGCTCTCTTTTATTAATTTTTAACTCCGCCTCTAAAAGCTGCAAGCGTTGTTCAACGTTGAGTTCATTGGCAAAACTACTGTCTGGAATAATGACTGCTGTTGTAAGAATAATAGCCAGTCTAATTTTTTTATATTTCATTATATACCTGTAGGTTAAACTAAAATAAATATAGAGGCGTGTTCTATTAAGGGATGCAGTATTCCCTTGTTTTTATTATTCAGTCTGTAATGCAGGCGGGAGACCACCTGCCTGAGAATATTATGGTTTTAAATTTTTCCCTTTACTGGCGATAATATCCTTGTACCAGTAATAGCTGTCTTTTTTGTAGCGAGTCAGGCTACCCTGACCTGAATCGTCTCTGTCGACATAGATAAACCCATAACGTTTAGACATTTGTGCTTTTGAGGCGCTCACTAAATCGATAGGTCCCCAAGTTGTATAACCCATAATTTCAACGCCATCTTGAAGCGCCTCACCAATCTGATATAGGTGGTCGTTAAGATATTCGACTCGGTATGGATCGTGTATCGTTCCATCTGCTTCCAGTTTATCAACAGCACCCAGTCCATTTTCCACAATAAACAGTGGCAATTGATATCGATCATACAGGAAATTAAGAATATACCGGATACCTACCGGATCGATTTGCCAACCCCATTCTGATTCTTTCAGATATGGATTACTGAGCATTTTCAACATGTTTCCGTCTGCCTGGGTGAAGCTGTCAGGATCGCTGCTCGAGCATCCGCTCATGTAATAACTGAAGGAAACAAAATCTACTGTATGCTTCAGGACCTGCTTATCCTGTTCGGTAATATTTAACTCTATTCCCAGCTCAGCAAATTTCCGTTTCACATACCCGGGATAGTCACCACGAACCTGAATGTCGCCAAAAACTAGCCATTCGCGATTCTGAATCATCGTCTGGATAACATCATCAGGATTGCAGGTTCTGGGATACACTAATGCCCCAAGTAGCATATTGCCTATCTGTCCACCGGGAACTAGCTCATGGCATGCCTTGACAGCGCCAGCACTGGCGACTAACTGATGATGCAATGCCTGATACTGGGTCTGAAGATCGGCATCATCAGGAATGCCTGCACCAGTGAATGGGTGCATCAACGTGACATTTATTTCGTTAAACGTCAGCCAGTATTTAACTCTCTTACCAAAACGGGAGAATACGGTTCGTGAGTAGCGGTCGAAATAGCCGATCACTTTCCGGTTTGACCAGCCACCATAATTCAGCGCAAGATGCAGTGGCATCTCATAATGAGATAGCGTGACTAACGGTGTAATATGGTATTTTTCAAGCTCATCAAATATTTTATCGTAATAGCTGAGGCCGCTTTCATTTGGTTCAGCTTCATCTCCATCAGGATAAATTCGGGACCATGCAATTGAGAGTCTCAGGCAGGTAAAACCCATCTCACTGAATAACTTAATATCTTCCGGATAGCGGTTATAAAAATCAATCGCGATATCCTTGATATTATAATCTTCAGACTCTCTTAATTTAATTTCTCCAAAGCAGCCTTCAGGTTGTACATCAGATGTTGATAAACCTTTTCCATCTGCATTGTGGGAACCCTCAATTTGGTTTGCAGAAATTGCACCTCCCCAAAGAAAAGAATCAGGAAACTGATAACTCATAGAACCTCCAAATATAGATAAAATTTATAACGAATAGTCAGATAAATAGAAACTTTATTTTCTAAATATTATTTACTGTTTTTTATTCCCGGAATTAATGTGGTTAATATAAACGCAAGAGAAAACGCAACTGTAATGGAAATAACGTACGGCAGTATCGGCTGAAAAAGAGGAATACTAGGCAGGCTATGGAAGCCCATTCCGATCATTTTTACTTTGGAGAATCCTAGCAGAGCACCACCAATTGCTCCTGATACGACCACTACCGGAATTGTTCTTCTGAACTTAAGAATAAGGCCATATACGATAGGCTCTGTAATACCGGCAAGAAAACCTGAAATGGCAGCAGGTCCGGCTATCATTTTTACCCCCTTATCAGTACATCTTAACCATAGAGCACTGGCTACACCAATCTGAGCGAAGGTACATGCTGCCCACATTCCGGCAATAGGGTCACCGCCTAAACTGATATTAGTGATGACAATCGGAACCAATGCCCAGTGGAGGCCAAACATAACAAGAAACATCATGGAGCCACCGATGACAGCACCTGTCAGAATGCCATTAATGGTGATTAACCAGTTAAGGAATCCGACTATACCTTCACCGAGGTAGATGCCAAACGGACCAAAAATCATAATAGTCAGAGGAACGATTGTCAGTAATGAGAGCATGGGAACCATGAAAATCTGAATCGTGTCGGGGCAGTACTTGCGTAGAAAGCGTTCGACAAAGGTCAAAGCATATATGGCAAACAGCACAGGAAATACGCTTGATGCGTAGCTGACAGGAATGATAGCTATGCCCAGAAAACTCGCGGAGTCCTGACCTATCAGAGCCGTAAAGTTTGGCTCCATCAAAGAAGCACCAATTACTCCACCAATATAGGCACTAGCACCCATCTTAAGCGCGGCGGATACGCCAAGCAGGATGGGAAGAAAATAGAATACTGCGTTGGATATGGCCGTCAGAATAGCCCAGGTAGAGCTTTTTTCATCGAGAACATTAGCCATTGTTAAAAGCACAATTACGGCTTTCAATATCCCGGATCCTGCCATGACTCCTATCAGCGGCGATAGACTACCGGAGACGAGATCAAATACAGTGGATATTATCGACTGGTTCTTCTTTTTATTCTTTTCCGGTGTGGTTCCTGAATCTGGCGTTAATTGTTTATCTGAACTACTTTCAAGAAGAAGACTTAACTCACGGTAAACATGAGATACTTTATTTCCGATGATAACCTGAAATTGCCCACCGCTTTCTACAACACTCAGTACACCATTCATTTCCTGTATTTGTTGCTTGTTTGCTTTATTATTATCAACTAAAGAAAAACGCAATCGGGTGGCACAATGAGTCAGTGTTATTATATTGTTTTTCCCTCCTATTTTCTGGAGTAAATCAGTAGCCACAGAATTATAGTTCAAGGTTATATCCTCAAATTGATTTTAAATTAACTTGTTGTTATCCACACTATTGAGGAAACCGGTTTCCCAGAAGAGGAAACTTCACATCCTGTGAGGCTGATCACATCTAAATTATAAAATGAGATCATAACCACATGTATTTATTGGTTTTTATTCCAATTTTTTTATCTACTGTATTTTATTAGTACTTAATGGTTTTGTTATCAGGACTCATACTCCCTTAATTACCGCGCCAGGGAGAATTTATGTAAATAGTTCCTATACGTTCAGTTATGTCACTAAGCCGGAGACCTGTGCGTATATCGCCAGCAGTGAATGCGTTGACCTGTGGTCAGCTGTCGGGGTAGACCTAGACGTTGCCATCAGACACTAGCGAATACCGCAGCCTACTTGTGGGGTTCCGTGCAGACTGGCGATTGACATTTCGCCACCTCAGTTCTTTTAAGGTGGTCCTTGCCGCATCCCCACATTATTTAAATGTTTTTGGTATGCCCAGAACCACCAGCAATTTAAAAACACACAAATGCATTCAACATCGCTTTCCTAATACTGGAAAGTTACAAGAATGGCCACTCAGCTTTACGGAAGTAAATTTACCCACAACAATGATTAGCAATGACACAGAAACCCGCGTGTATTTTGCTACACACGGGCACGAGATTGCTTATTTGCCTGATTTTCTCGTTCAGGATGAAATGAAGTCAGGAGCTTTAGTAAGAGTGCTCGAAAAAACAGATCACTGGGTTGGTTTCTCTTGGAACCACCCCTTTTATACCGGGTCTGCCGATGATTACCTCGGCACAGACCTCCGCCCCAACGCTTGCAAAACTACGTCAGGTGTTAAAATGCCTGGTCACCGAACCTGAGTGGCGTAATCTCTGCAACGCCTTGCTGATTAAAGACTTTAGCGTGACAACACGTGCCGACTATCAGGTCATTAGTGATAACGCCGCGCGGGCTGCAAGCAGCGGTTTGCTGACTCTTTAATCTTACCTTCTGACAAGGCCCCTCGCAGGGCCGCTAGTCACTCAGGCTTTGCTAAACTGATTAGCCACCACCGGGAGTCCGAGCTTCTCACGTAAAGTACCCGGCTGATAAGTCTGTTTCATCACCCCACTGGCTTTGAGTAGCGGCACCACTTGTTCGATAAAGTTATCGAAGTCCACCGGCAGGAAAGGAAACATTAAGTTATAACCGTCCACTGCGCCGGCATGAAAGGCTTCACTCAGCGTAGCAGCCACTTCCTCTGCGGTGCCAATCACCAGCCAGCTATCTGAACTTTGCAACAACAGACGCCCTAATTGCAGAATCGACAGCTTCGGATCATACCCGGCAATAATCTGCAGCGCAGTACGCAGACCATCAAATCCCTCTTCGCTGGGTAGCGAAGGCAGCGGCTGGTGTGGGTCGTATTCGCTAAGATCAAGACGCAAATAGGTTCCAAGAAGATCCAGCGCCATCTGGGAGTTCATCAGAGAGTCGATCAACTGCTGGCGCTGTTCTTTCTCTGCATCGCTGTTAACCACCACGGGCAACACGCCACCGAGGATCTTGAAATGTTCCGGTGCACGACCCACTTTCTGCAAACGGAGATTCATATCCGCCCGGTAAGCCAGCCCCTTTTCAATATTGCTCATAAACACAAAATGAATATCTGCTTCGGCGGCCGCCAGCTGTTTTCCGGACTCAGAAGAGCCAGCCTGCACCACAATCGGATGTCCTTGTGGCGGTCGCGGTACATTGAGCGGACCGCGAACCTTAAAGAACTTACCTTCGTGATTCAGATGATGAACCCGCTGTGGGTCAGCAAAATAACCGCTCTGTTTATCTATCAATAATGCTTCGTCTTCCCAGGAATCCCACAGCTTGCGAACCACGTCGATAAATTCAGCCGCACGCTGATAGCGCTGACTGTGCTCGGGTAGCTGCTCCAGACCGTAGTTCGCAGCCTCCTCCGGTAGCCAGGAAGTGACCACATTCCAGCTCGCCCGTCCGCCGCTTAAAAAATCCAGTGATGCAAAGTAGCGCGCCAGATTATAAGGCTCGTTATAGGAGGTTGAAGCGGTTGCCATCAGACCAATATTCTCGGTCACCGCAGCGAGGGCACCCAGCAAGGTAACAGGCTCAAGGCGTGGATTAGCATAATGCGGAATACCACTGGGAACCGTATCCCAGATAGCGACATGGTCAGCAATAAAGATATTATCGAGCGTTGCGACCTCAGCTTTACGCGCCAGGTCCGCATAGTATTTCAGCGTGAAAATTTCTTTGCCCGGCGCCTGCGGATGACGCCAGGAAAAACGGTAATCGCCCTGGGGATTAAAGAAAAACAGATTAAAGATGGCAGTATTTTGAGTCATAGCGGGGGCGCTCATAATAAAAATAACAGCCTTCCATGGCCTGATAATGTGACTATTTTGCGGCCAGTTTCTCTTTCACCCACTGATCGGCGACTTTAGCCGGATCTTTGCGATCGACATCCACTTGTTTATTCAGATTAATAATATCCTGCGTGGTTATTTTGGCGGAAACATTGTTCAGAACCTGTTCTGCTTTAGCAGAAATAGCCCCCTTGTGGATCAGCGGGACCACATTCTGTGCCGGCTGCTCATTCTTATCGTCTTCCAATACCACCCAGTTCTCTTTGAGTAAATCCCCCTGGGTAGAGACAATAGTCGCGACATCAATTTTGCCAGAATTCAGTGCCAGACGGCTCAGTGGACCACCGATATCCAGTGACTTAAAGGCTTTAAATTTAATGCCATAGACACGCTCAAGGCCAGGCAACCCTAAGGCACGGACAGCCACTTCCGGTGGGCCACCGACCACCAGCTCAGGAGCGACTTTTGCCAGGTCAGACAGGGTTTTCAGGTTATATTTCTTCGCGGTTTCTTCACGAACCGCCCAGGCGGTTATCGAGCCACCGGGGGAGGTTTCCAGTAAGACTAAATCTTCAGGTAGGGCAGCAACCAGCTCATCAGTGACTTGTTTCTGGGTGGTCGACTCGCTGCCTCCCTTGTAGTAGTTCAGTAATGCACCGATATATTCAGGCACTACATCCAGTTCACCCGACTGAAGCGCGGGAATAATGATTTCGCGGTTTCCCAGGTTAAGACGCGTTTTTACGTCAATCCCTTCCTGGCGCAGTGCGCTGGCATAGATATTGGCCAGTACCGTTTGTTCTGAGTAGTTAGCGCCTCCAATGGTGACGGTTTCTGCCTGTGCGGCAAAGCCCGCGCTCGCTAAACTGAGTGCCAGCAGTGTGGTTCTCAGACCCTGGTATTTCGTGAACAACCCATTTTTTATTGTCATTGCCTGCTTCTCTTTTCGTTGTTGAAAAACATCATATCGTTGCAGCAACTAGCCTGCAGTCGGGGTCGAAATAGACAGCCAGCGTTTCGCAAGCCTGGCCATTAAAAGCTCACAGCCTATCGCCAGCAGTGAGATAACAAGGGAACCTGCTATAACCTGGGGATAGTCACGCTGACCGAGTCCGTCAATCAGAAACCGCCCTAGCCCATCCAGACCGGCATAAGCAGCGACGACCGCAGTGGCAATCAGCTGCAACAGCGCAGTACGAATTCCGGCGAAAATCAGTGGCATGGCCAGTGGGATGCGCACTTTTAACAGGCTTTGCAAAGGCGTCATGCCCATCGCCTTAGCGGCATCACATAAGGTTTGATCCGCGTGGCTGATCCCGACATAGGTATTGGTTAACATCGGGGGAATGGAAAGTGCAACCAGCGCAATAAATACCGGTATATCGTTGAAACCAAACAGCATAATACAGAGTAAAATAATACCCAGTGAGGGAAACGCCTGGCCGATATTAAACAGATTGATGATAAAAAAGCCGCCACGCTTCAAATAACCCAATAACACACCCAGCGGCTGGGCAATCATAAAAGCGATAATCAGGCTCACCAGCACATAATAGAGGTGCTGAAAAAAACGCGTTATCAGGCCCAAGTCACCGGTCCAGTGACTTCCATCGAGGAACCAGAGCCAGGTTTCAGTAAGCATCCCCATCAGCGTGTCCATCCTGTGAGGTGATAGCCTGTCTGGGTAATGACCAGGTCAAACAGCAGGGACAGCAGCAAGCTTAATCCCAGACTAATAAAAATAGGCGTCAGGAAGTTCTGATTAAAGCCGAGGATCATCAACTGCCCCAACCCGCCCTGGCCAATTAACGCCGTGACAATCACTAACCCGACTAACGTCACAGAGGCAATTCGCAATCCGGCAAATAGCGCCGGGAGGATCAGAAAAATTTCAATATCGATAAAGCGACCCAATCGGGTATAGCCCAGCGCGCGCGCCGATTCCAGTATCTCCGTTGGCAGTTTTTGCAGACCCGCCAGCACGTTACGCAGTAAAATCAGCAGCGAATAAAGCGTCAGACCAATCACTGAGGTGGTCATCGATAAGCCGGTCCAGGGCAAGAGCAGAATAAACAGCGCCAGCGATGGAATGGTGAATAACACGCTGCTTAAGGTCATTAATGGATTAGATAGCGCAGGCCAGATGATAGCCAGTAATAGCATCAGCGCGGTTAACACCGTGCCAAGCGCCAGCGAGAGCACGACCATCTGTAAGTGCTGGAGCGTCAGGTCCACTATCATTGAAGAGTTATCGAGAGTCCATACCCAGTCAATCATGGCGAGTTAACTCCTGATGACGATTAAGCGCATCGCTTAACAGACGACTATCAATCGCACCGATGTACTGCCCGGTCGAGGTCACTCGCACCAGTACACCTTGCGGCACATCCAGTAAATCACTATAAACCTGGCGTAATGACTGGTGTTCCTCAGCAATACGAACCGGAACTAAATACCCCTTATCAAGCCAGTGCAGAGGCCGTCTCTCGGCGTCCAGTACCAGAGTGTATGGCTGTGAAAGCAGTGGATGCTCTGGTGCTAATGGTTTCGCATCCTGGCTTAACAACAGCACATCATGGCGCGGCAGGTCACTGACACGCATCATGCCCAGTCGTTTCAGATTAGGTTCAGGGCCAATAAAGTCGCGCACAAAGTCACTGGCTGGATGCGCTAAAATATTATCCGGGGTATCAAACTGCGCCAGCCGCCCACCTTGTTGGAAGATAGCCATTCTGTCGCCCAGACGAATCGCTTCGTTGATATCATGGGTGACCAGAATAATGGTTTTATGCAACCGGCCTTGCAGCTCTAATATTTCACTTTGCAGCTTGTCACGTACCACGGGATCGATAGCCGCAAAGGGCTCATCCATCAGTAAAATCGGTGGATCGGCGGCTAATGCGCGGGCAATTGATACCCGGCTCTGTTGCCCACCCGATAACTGATGCGGATAGCGTTTCAGGACTAATGGATCCAGTGACATCAACGCCACCAGCTCATCAATACGTTCGCTAATAGCACGTTTATTCCAGCCCAGCAGGCGCGGAACCGTGGCGATATTTTCTGCCACGGTCCGGTGTGGGAATAACGCCGGGCTTTGCATCACAAAACCGATTTTCCGTCGTACCTGAATAATGTCGGCGCTGGACAGCGCTTGCCCCTGGATATAGACCTCGCCACTGTCAGGAATATCCAGCTGATTGATCATGCGTAATGTGGTGGTTTTACCGCAGCCACTGGGCCCCACAAAGGTACAAAACTCACCATCATTGATGGTGATGCTCAGCGAACTGATGGCATGTTGTGCATTGCCCGGATAGGTCTTGTTAATGCTTTCGAGTCTAATCATGATCCACTTCTATTTTCTGATGCTGCACAACTTATGCTTAAGCCAGTATGGCAAAGGTCACTATGGCCGCAAATTCATCATAGTGATAAGCATAGTTGGAAAGTGGCTATCTACCCTGGAGATCATTCCGAATATTAGTAAAAAATGTAACCATTCATATTTAATATGCCAGGGAGATTGAAATAAGAATTTTATTTAATTAATTTATTTTTATAAAAAACAGTAATTATTTTTTACATTGAAATACAATATAGTAAATTTAATAAATATTTAAATAACGCGGGCAAGAGCGTTTCTTCACTCCCTTGCCCAGCTGAAATAAGGTGAGTTAGCGGCCGTATACGCTAATGACGCTGTTCAGTCGCCTTGCCTGACTATTTAGCCCTTCCGCCAATTCTGTTGAGTGCATAACCATATCGGTATTGCGCTGCGTCATTTGTTCTATCTCGGCAATAGAGCTATTGATCAGACCCAAAGCAGAAGTTTGCTCGCTTGTCGCATGGCTTATCTCTTTTACCATGGTCGAGACCTGCAAAACTTCACCAATAATATCGCTGATATGTTTACCCGCGTTTTCGACCATGGTACTGCCCTGTTTTACGCTAATGACGTTAGCGTCGATAAGCATTTTAATCTCTTTGGCTGCAGAGGCAGAATGCTGTGCCAAATTCCTGACCTCAGCAGCCACCACCGCAAACCCTCGCCCTTGCACGCCAGCACGAGCCGCTTCCACCGCTGCATTCAACGCAAGGATATTGGTCTGGAAGGCAATGCTGTCGATGACAGCAATGATATCAACAATTTTATTGCTGGCACTGGAAATGGAATCCATCATACCGATGGTTTCCTTCATGATATTGCCACCTTTCAGCGCAGTGCCACTGGCAGTTTCTGCCATTGTGGTCGCCTGCACTGCAGTTTCAGCACTCTGCTGTACAGCAACGGTTATTTCTTCAATCGCCGCAGCGGTTTGTTGCAAATTCGCCGAGGTATTTTCCGTGCGAGCATTCAGGTCGCTATTATTTTCCGTCAATTGATGGCTGACATTCGTCATACCCTTCACTTGCGTACTGACATCATCGACCAGCGAATGCAGATTCAAACCAAACTGGTTAACGGAGCGTAATAACAAACCAATTTCGTCTATCCGGTTAAGATGAATATGCTTGGCTTTGCGGCCAGATACCACATGCTGAGCCTGCTTGAGTATCATCTTTATTGGCCGTGCTATTTGCTGCTGTAAAAACTGATCCATGATGGTGATAAGTAATAACGTCAGTGCCAGCAGCCACAGTGGACTCATATCACTAAAGGCAAGCAGTGCGGGAATAAGCCCCACGGTTAATACCGCAATACGCAAACGCCAGCGGACGGATAGTTTCTGTAACACTGACAGCGGAGAAAACAGCCCGGTACGAATAACCAGCCCTTTGTAGAATTTACGGCTACCGGCCTGTTTTTCCTGCACGGCACGGTACAACGCTTCTGCCTCTTTTATTTCCTCAGCGCCGGGCGTGTTACGTACCGATATATAGCCAGCAAGCTGTTCTTGCTGATAAACCGGCGTCACGTTGGCACGAACCCAGTAATAGTCACCGTTGTTGCGGCGGTTTTTGACTAATCCCGTCCAGCTGTCGCCTTGTTGCAGCGTAAACCACAGGTCGGCATAGGCTTCAACGGGCATATCAGGATGACGCACAATATTGTGTGGCTGATTGATAAGCTGCTCTTCGGAAAAACCACTGACGTTAATAAAAGCAGAGTTAGCATAGGTGATATGACTGTGAGTATCTGTTGTGGACATTAATATGGTGTCCATATCTAACAGATACTCCTGTTGTGTAACAGGTGTATTTAATCTCATTATAAATCCCGATGTCGTATCCCGTTCAGTTTCCGGGTTCGACCATGCTAAGCAGCTTTCCTGCTTCAGCTGCTCTGGTTATTACAGCGGCTGAAACGCGGTATAGCTGTCGCAAAGTGATACTGTGGAATCTGTCAGGTATATTGCTGTGTATACCCCAAATAATTCGCGTTGCTTGTAGGCTTCACAAAGGCAACCCGAACTATGAAGAGTTAAATTATTCAATTGATTCAAGTGGATATGCTGATTTTTTTGGGGTTAGCTCACTGATATAAAATAGTCACAGAAACTATTAATAATAAGTGAACGCCTCCCCTATATTTCGCGTGTCTTTGTCACAAATATGACATCTATGACGAGCACGTATTTTCAGCAGGCGTAAATTTATGATGAGGATGATTATCTGTCAATTAATTCATTTTATTGATAATAAATAATTAGCGAGAAGATGATGAAAAAAGACTGGGTAGAGCGGAATATTTCACTTTAAGTCTGTTTTATATAAATATTAATTTTCATTCAGGATGGTGATTTGTTAATTATTCTCACTATATAAATGATAATAAATGTTATCGCGTTGGTGTTATTTATTCTTTTGCTGTTTTTTACTTAGCGCTGTTGAAGCATAATTTATTGTAGATCAAATTACGCCTTTTACCGGCCAGAAAATCGTGCTGGGTAAAAAAAACCACACCCGCCAGAGCCGACAAAGGTACAAAACTCCCCCTCATTGAGGATGACACTCAGCAAACTGATGGCATGTTGTGCAGTGCCCGGACAGTAGATTTAATAATCGAAGGTTAACATACCAGAGCGCCAGACTCCGGTAGTCCGAATCAGTGCTTTATCGCGTAAAAAATTCACCAAGGTGGAAATAACACGATCGTGCCGACTCTCCATGCGGGTAATAATAAATAAATGACGTCGCAATGGTTGAGGTAATTCCAGAATACGCATATTTTCAGGAACCGGTAACACTGATAGCCAGGGCATAATTGAAAAACCAATCCCCTGGTTGACCCAGCCAACAATACCACTATCACTGGCAAGCTTATGCCTGACCTCATTACGCAGCCCCATCTCCCGGCAACGTTCGATTATCTCGGTCTGCGTATTGGCGTTAGGCTGGATAAAAGACAAATTTTCCAGTTGCTGCCAGCTAAAAGGTGCTTTAAGGCGAAACGTTTTTGGAACCAGTAAAACATAGGAATCACTCACGTAAGGCACACTATGAATATCCGCTAGCTGCCCATGAATAGTCAGACCGATATCTGCTCTTCCCGAAGCCACTGCTTCATCAATATGGTGGTATTCAGTCGCGGTATCATCAATATCCAGATGAATATCCGGCCAGGACTTAGATAGAGCCTCGAGGCAAGGAGGCAGAATATAAGCCGTCGCGCTGCGGAAACAGGCGACTCTGATACGCCCGGCAATTTGTGGCATTTCTGCGGCTATTTGTTCGATATTATCAAGAAACTGCATCACTTTATGGGCATCTTTTAATATTCTTGCTCCGGCGGGCGTAGGGGTACACCCGGTACGGGAACGATGCAATAAACGTGTATTAAGATGCTGTTCTAGTTCGACAATCGCATGGCTGATACGTGACTGAGTGCAGCCTAATACCGCAGCGGCCGCGCTAAACCCTTTATGCTCGACGACTGCAATCAACATTTCCAGCTGATTGAGTTTAATTTTTGACATGTTTTTAGGTCAGTTAGTGAGAGTTTATCAGCATGACGAATCGAAATCCTTCATAGAAGGATCAAATATATCACTATTTTCGGTTGTCAGATATAAGACGAATTTTCATGATACTCGCCTGGTAATGAAGAGAAAATTAAGGGATTGTTGAATATGCTGGGTATCATTAATTACGAGACATTTGTGCTGTCGTTTATTATTTTTTTAATGATCCCAGGCCCAGGTAATCTGATACTGATTACCAGTACCAGTAAAGGCGGCGTTTACAGTGGTATGGCCTGCATGCTGGGGATAGTGGTTGGCGATCAGGTTTTGCTGTGGCTGGCTATTGCCGGGGTTGCGACACTTCTCGAGTCGTCACCTAATCTGTTTCAGGGGATGAAATGGCTGGGAGCTGCTTATTTATTATGGATTGGCGGCCAACTGCTGTTTAAATCAGCGACGAATAGCGCACCGCCGCCAGTGAGCCGTAAAAGAACCCCTTTTTTACAGGGTATGGCTATCACACTGACCAACCCTAAACCGATCCTGTTTTATATGATGTTTCTACCCCTGTTTATCGATCCGGTTTACAGCCGCGGAGTGCTGACATTTGCTGCTCTGGCGGGAACTGCCGCTCTGTTAACCGTTATCTACGCAGCGTTGATGATTACCCTCACTTTATCGGTTGCCGATAGCGTGCGTACCCGACCGGCGATTATTTTTCTATTAAAAAAGATTGCCGGTCTGTTTCTGGCAGGTTTTGCAATTAAGCTCGCCTTTTTTTAACCTAAGGGTAGATACTAAGAGGTATCAATATCGTTATTGTGTGAGGTGATATGAGTAACGGATCTTTTTCTATTAGCGAACAAAAAATACTGTTCAGCCAGCCAGATATCTCACTACCTGTTGGCTATCTGACGATTGCCCGGCAGTTTTTTAAGCGTGATATTCCATCGCCTTATGAAGTCGAAATGGCTATCGCCACCGTTGAAGACCATCTTCAGGCAACGCCACAGCTGCACCATATTGCTCCAGAGTTTGACTGTCATGATGATTATCTGACACAGATTATGCAGATTTCAGGGGTGAGTGAAGCGATAACCCAGTCAGAGATTGAGCAGGTATTTAACCGTGTCGCCGATGTGGTGTCTGGTAGCCCAAAGCGTGACGGAGAATTCCCAGACGATAAGAACTTTATCAGCTATCTGCTGATGATACGGGAACTCTCACATCACCTTAATATTGAGAAAATCAGCAGCCGTTAAGATTTCAGCGGCTCATTTAGTACCTGTTGCAGACCGTCTGATTACCCACTTTATTGCAGTAAGTTGTTTTAGGTCGCGCATTTTCCATCGCCATCATTGACTGGCTCATGGCTTGCTGCTGCTGGGCTGCTAATACCTGTTGCTGATAGGCCTGCTGATTACTGAGCTGACGTTGCGCGATAGCAATGTTGAGACGCTCGCAGTCTGCTTTCTGGAGAGGCTTGGCATTCACTTGCTTAACTGACTCAGCATAAGCATTCTGATAAAGCCCAGGATCGTAGCTCCAGCTATTTAAGTCTTGAGCATTAAAGTTTTTAGCTGCGGCGGCCATCTGGTAACTCATAAAGCCCAACGTAACACACTGTTCAACAGCAGCATCACGGTAGCTGATATCATGATAATTAGCGAAAGGCATGGGCTGTTTCTGAGTAACACACCCAGAAAGCACTAAAGCACATACTGCTGTGATGATAAGTTTTTTCACTGTCGCCTAACCATTAAGAAGCCCATTCCCACTTTCAGGATCGGTCATCTGCAATAAAAAGTAAATAGCCTAAGTATGAGCAATTGTTGAGATAAATCAGCGTAAAACCACACTTGTAAAGATTTTTACCCCAATTTTTGTAAAAAAACCACTGTAATCAGTGATTAAATAAGGGACGATAGCGATTAATCCTTTTTCCCATTATTCCTGACGGTTCGCCATTGAACCGGGGTCATCCCCACTTCCCGGCTAAATACTACTGAAAAGTAGTTACTGTCCTCAAAGCCACACTGCATAGCAATATCACTGACCATTTGCCGGGTATGCTGTAACAGGTATTGCGCGTAGCAGATACGTAGCTGTCGCAAATACTGGTTAATCGTCATTCCCGTTTGCTCGCGAAATTGCTGGCGCAGCACGCGTTCACTGCACTGCTGCTGAACGCAAAACTCCTCCAGCACAAAGCTGGTTGCCAGGCTGCTGGCAAGGGTAGTAATCAGTTTATCCAGCAGCATCTCCTGTTCGTTAACATCCGGCTTATCGATAAGGTAACGGCAACGATTAAAGGTGATAACCAGCTGAGCAAAAAGCAGCTCTGCCATTCGATGGCTGATGGGATCATCCTTCAGCCCTTCGTGCTCAAGCTGAGTAATCACCTGTCTGGCATTCGTCATGCCACTGCTGCTCAGCCGCCAGTGCGGAATGGGGGGCGTATCATGAAAGCCTGGAATATAGGTTGCCCAGTCAATATTGAGTTTTAACCGTTCAGGACAATAGATGATATTTTGCAAAACCAGGTCGTTAACCGAAGCATAAGAGTGTTTATCTTCAGCGCGAATATAGAACAGATCGCCCCGAGTGATGCGATAGGGACGATCGTTGAGCATATGTAACCCGTTGCCACGCCATACCAGCACTAGCTCGCAGAATTCGTGTATATGCTCAGCGAAGGCGCGCTGCGGATAACGATCCAGCACTGCGACCGCCTGATTCTCACTGGTAAAAAACGCATTTTTGCGAAGTATCAAGGGACCCGACACGGTACAGCCTCAGTATCGAACAATCTGTTATTATTAACTTTTTATATCAGAAACGGTGATTATATACTCGTCATACTTCACGTTACTGATACTAGATGTCTTTACACTGACGAATATCGCGTGGTGACCAGTTAAATTCCCGGCGAAATAGCGTTGAAAAATGGTTACTGTCGCCAAATCCACAGAGATAGGCGATATCGGTGATGGTCTCTTCCGTATGTCGCAACAGATGCCGCGCGTTAATCAGACGCAGACGGTTAAGGTAACGCTGCGGCGTCAGTCCGGTATGCTGCTTTAACTGTCGGTGCAAAGTGCGTAGCGACAGAGAGAACTTATCCGCCAGCGTTTCCCAGCAAATTTCTTCGGCAAAATGCTCTTCAAGCCATAACACTAATTGACTCAGTCGAGCCGGATTATTGCTTGCTCCCTCCATCAGACTGCTCTGACGAATCGAGACTAACAGCTGCATAAACAGCAACTCTCTGCTGGCAATAGTATGCGTTTCCGGGCCATCTTCAGCCTGTTCCATCTGCTCAGCTAACTTCAAAATTTGCTGCATCGTCGACTTATTAACCCGCCAGTGCGAAGGATAGTTTCCGTCCTGTTCCTGAGGAAGTAACTGGTTTAATCCGGTCAGAAAGCGAAATCGATCCGGCGAACGATAAAGCACATTAGTCAGACACAAATTGTCAGTATGTTCGTAGAGATGGCGGTCATGCTCACGTATAAAGCAGATAGTGCCGCCGCTGATGGTATAAGGTTGCCCGTTGAGAACGTGGGTTCCTGTACCCTGTTCGACAATAACTATCTCATTAAAATCATGACTATGTTCAGGAAACGCTGCCTGAGGAAGTCGAGGCTCGATAGCAACAGGCGAGTATCCAGACGGAAAAAAATCCACGCTATGTAATACGGTCATCACTGCCCCTCCTAATGAGAATTGTTCTCACGATAGTATTAGGGATAACAAAAACCCACCTTAAATTTTCATCCCGAAATGATGCTAAATTGGTTTTTTTGTTAAGAAATATCGATGAATGTTGATAACTGTGGTGGTCATCACATCGTGTCTAATGCCCCTGAACATGAGAAATTGTGACCTCTCTCATGTTCATCTTTGTTTTCTTGCCAGTCCCTCTTTTTTCCTGTCAGTGGCAAAAAGGCATGCTTACCTGCCCTCTCTTAGAATTACGCTCAACAAATCTAACAGGGGTCCGTCCATGACCATTATTCATTGTGTGGCTGTCGATTTAGGCGCATCAAGCGGTCGTACAATGCTCGCCAGCTTCGAGCCTGAGCAGGCTACGCTCTCGCTGCGTGAAATTCATCGCTTTGCCAATAACCTGGTCAAACAAGATGGCTTTGATAGCTGGGATGTCGATGCTCTGGAAGCAGAAATACGCATCGGTCTGAATAAGGTCTGTGAGCAAGGGATTCAGATAGCCAGTATCGGGATTGATACCTGGGGTGTTGATTACGTGCTGCTGAATAGTGAAGGCCAGCGTGTTGGCCCGCCGGTTTCCTATCGCGATAGTCGTACTCAGGGAATCATGGCCCAGGCCCTGCAACAACTCGGTAAAACAGAGATGTATCGGCACAGCGGCATTCAGTTTTTGTCGTTCAATACACTCTATCAATTCCGGGCGCTGCTTGAACAACAGCCAAGCCTGGCAGCAGAGGTCGCTCATGCACTGCTGATCCCGGATTACTTCTGCTACCGATTGACCGGTAATCTCAACTGGGAATACACCAATGCCACCACCACTCAGATGGTCAATATTGAAACCCATGACTGGGATAAGACGCTACTGGACTGGGCCGGTGTTCCCCATAGCTGGCTGGCAACACCGACCCAGCCGGGCAATGTCATCGGGCACTGGGAAAGCCCACAGGGTCTGTCCATTCCTGTGGTCGCCGTCGCCAGCCACGATACCGCCAGCGCGGTGATTGCAGCGCCATTAGTCGATAATGATGCCGCTTATCTCTCTTCTGGAACCTGGTCATTGATAGGTTTTGAAAGTCAGACCCCTTATACCTGCGACCAGGCTCTGCGTGCCAATATCACTAATGAAGGTGGGGCGGAAGGCCGTTACCGGGTACTGAAGAATATTATGGGACTGTGGTTATTACAGCGCGTCCTGAAAGAACAAAATATCACTGATCTCCCGGCACTGATTGACGAAACAGCAAAGCTGGCTGCCTGCCGTTTCCTGATTAATCCGAATGATGACCGCTTTATCAACCCGCTCAGTATGAGTGATGAAATTGCCAGTGCCTGCCGTGAAACAGGCCAGGCGGTTCCTTTAAGCCCGCCAGAACTGGCCCGCTGTATCTTCGATAGCCTCGCTCTGCTCTACGCCGATGCCTTGAATGAGCTGGCCGCGCTACGCGGTGTGCCGTTTAGCCAGTTGCATATCGTCGGCGGAGGCTGTCAGAACCCACTCCTTAACCAGCTTTGCGCTAATGCCTGTGGCCTTAAGGTGATTGCCGGACCGGTTGAAGCCTCAACCCTCGGCAATATCGGTATGCAGTTAATGGCCTTGGGAGAGTTATCTGATATCCATCATTTCCGCCAGCAAGTCACCAGCAACAATAAGCTGACGACCTTTACCCCGGATCCGAATCATGAAATTGCGCGTTATGTTCGCGATTTTAACAGAACAAGCAGACTTAAGGAGATTTGCGCATGAGCACCCCATTAGAACAAGCCTTTGAACTGGCTAAACAACGTTTTTCTGCTGTTGGCGTAGATATCGAGCAGACTCTACAGCAACTCGACAAGCTCCCAGTCTCGATGCATTGCTGGCAGGGCGATGATGTCGCCGGTTTTGAAAATCAGAACGCGGCATTAACCGGAGGCATTCAAGTCACCGGAAACTATCCCGGTAAAGCCCGTAATCCTGGTGAATTACGTTCTGATCTCGAACTGGCGTTAAGCCTTATTCCCGGCCCCAAGCGCCTGAACTTACATGCTATCTATCTTGAGTCAGATGAACCTGTTGCACGAAATAAAATTAAGCCAGAACACTTTAAAAACTGGGTGGAATGGGCCAAAGCGAATCAACTGGGGCTGGACTTTAACCCGTCATGTTTCTCACATCCTCTGAGTGCAGACGGTTTCACCCTCTCGCATGCCAATGATGAAATCCGCCAGTTCTGGATTGAACATTGCCAGGCTTGCCGCCGTATCTCGGCCTATTTTGGCGAACAGCTTAATACGCCATCAGTGATGAATATCTGGATACCGGATGGCATGAAAGATATTACCGTTGACCGCTTAGCGCCGCGTCAGCGTTTGATCAATGCCCTGGATGAGGTAATTAGCGAAAAGCTTAACCCGGCACACCATATTGATGCGGTAGAGAGTAAGTTATTCGGTATTGGCGCTGAGAGCTATACCGTAGGTTCCAATGAATTTTATATGGGCTACGCCACCAGCCGCCAGACCGCACTATGTCTCGATGCAGGTCACTTCCATCCTACCGAAATCGTTTCTGACAAGATTTCTGCCGCCATGCTGTATGTCCCACGCTTACTGTTGCACGTTAGCCGTCCTGTTCGCTGGGATAGCGACCATGTGGTGTTGTTAGACGATGAAACCCAGGCGATTGCCAGTGAAATTATTCGTCACGACCTGTTTGACCGCGTTCATATTGGCCTCGACTTCTTTGATGGCTCCATCAACCGTATCGCAGCATGGGTGATTGGCACCCGCAATATGAAAAAAGCCTTACTGCGTGCTCTGCTTGAACCTACTGAACAGTTCCGTCAGCTCGAAGCAGAGGGTGACTACACTGCACGCTTAGCGTTGATGGAAGAACAGAAATCGCTGCCATGGCAGGCGGTATGGGAAATGTACTGCCACCGTCATCACACCCCAACAGGCAGTCAGTGGTTAGAGACAGTGCGCACCTATGAGAACGACGTGTTACGTCACCGTCGATAATTACCGGCCAGGAATATCCTCTCCCCAGGAGAGATCTTTTACTGAATTAACAGGACCTACAGACTATGCAAACTATCATTAATTCCTGGTTCGTCCAGGGCATGATTAAAGCGACTTCCGATGCCTGGCTGAAAGGATGGGATGAGCGAAATGGCGGTAACCTGACTCTCCGTCTGGATGCGGAAGATGTTGCCCCTTATGAAGCCGATTTTCATCCGACGCCACGCTATATTGCACTCAGCCAGCCGATGCCTGTGTTAGCAAATCATTCGTTTATCGTCACCGGATCCGGTAAATTTTTCCGTAATGTGCAACTCGACCCGGTGGCCAGTCTTGGTGTAGTAAAAGTGGACAGTGATGGCGCCGGATACCATATTCTCTGGGGGTTAACTGACGATGCAGTACCCACCTCTGAATTGCCTGCGCATTTCCTTTCCCATAGTGAACGTATCAGCGTCACAGGCGGAAAAGACAGGGTCATTATGCACTGCCATGCCACCAATCTTATTGCTCTGACCTATGTGCTGGAAAACAACAGTGATTTTCTGACACGCAAGCTATGGGAAGGGAGTACCGAATGTCTGGTTGTCTTCCCGGACGGTGTCGGTACCCTGCCGTGGATGGTTCCCGGTACTGATGAGATTGGTCAGGCAACCGCCCAGCAGATGCGCAAACATTCTCTGGTGCTATGGCCATTCCATGGTGTGTTCGGCAGTGCGCCGACTCTGGATGAAACCTTTGGTCTTATCGATACCGCCGAGAAGTCAGCGGAAGTGCTGGTGAAGGTCTATTCGATGGGGGGAATGAAACAAACGATTACCCAGGAAGAGCTGATAGCTTTGGGCAAACGCTTTGGCGTCACGCCGCTGCAATCCGCGTTAGATCTCTACAAATAATGGTTCTCGCCCCGTGACAAATACGGGGCAAAGGTTCACCCGTAAGCCCTACAAATCACTTGAACATGTGGAGTAAAAGCAATGAAAACAAAATTAAGCTTAATCCTCACCGCTATCACCCTGTCATTATCGACCTCCGCTTATGCTGAAGTCAAAATTGCTCTGGTCGCTAAATCTCTGGGAAATGGCTTCTTTGAAGCCGCTAACGTCGGCGCTCAGGAAGCAGCTAAAGAGTTAGGCGATGTCAAAGTTATTTATACCGGCCCCACCACCACCACGGCTGAAGCCCAGATAGAAGTTCTCAACGGACTGATAGCACAAGGCGTAGATGCTATCGCTATCTCGGCTAACGATCCTGATGCTTTGGTCCCGGTACTCAAAAAAGCCATGCAACGCGGGATCAAAGTCGTCTCCTGGGATTCAGGTGTGGCACCTGCCGGACGTCAGATCCATCTCACCCCTTCCAATAACGAGCTGATCGGCGAGATCAACGTCAAGCTGGCAGATGATGCGCTCAAAGCACTGAATGCTGAGAAAGGCGATGTCGCTATTCTCAGTGCGACCCCAACCTCAACTAACCAGAATATCTGGATTAGTGAGATGAAAAAGGTGCTGCCAAAGTACCCGGGCATCAATCTGGTCACTGTCGCCTATGGTGATGACTTATCAGATAAAAGTTACCGCGAAACCGTGGGTCTGCTGAAAACCTACCCGGATTTAAAAGTTATCGTCTCACCTTCATCAGTCGGGATTGTTGCCGCCGCTCAGGCGGTAAAAGATCAGGGTAAAATCGGCAAAGTGTATGTCACCGGTTTGGGGCTGCCATCTGAAATGGCTGGCGCGGTGAAATCAGGTGCCAGTAAGAGTTTCGCTATCTGGAACCCTATCGACTTAGGCTACGCTGCCACCTATTTAGCCAACGATCTGGTGAAAGGAACGGCGACGAAAAGTGAAGCGGATATGGGGCGTATGGGCAAACTGAAGCTGGATCAAGAAGGGAACGGAGCCATGGCTGAACCCTTTATCTATGATGCCAGCAATATTGATCAGTTCTCAAAGATCTTTTAATCCTCCAGCCCTTTCCCTGTGGGAGAGGGCTTTATCCGGAGAACTATCATGACAGCCTCTACGCCGTTGCTGCATCTCAAAGGGATCACTAAAGTTTTCCCTGGTGTGCGCGCCCTTGAAAACGTGCAACTTGAACTCTTCCCCGGAAAAGTGACAGCACTTATTGGTGAAAATGGTGCCGGTAAATCAACCCTGGTCAAAGTGATGACCGGTATTTATCAGCCCGATGAAGGGGAGATCCTCTATAAAGATATCCCGATTCATTTACCCACGCCGGAATCCGCACATAAAGTCGGCGTCACCGCGATTCACCAGGAAACCGTGCTATTTGAAGAACTCTCCGTCACGGAAAATATTTTTGTTGGTCAGTATCTCTATAAAGGCTTGTTTAAAAAACTCGACTGGCCGGAAATGCACCGTCGGGCACAGGCCATTCTCACTCGGCTGGAAGTGCAAATCGACCCGCACGCGATACTGAAAACACTCAGTATTGCACAGCGTCATATGGTCGCGATTGCTCGTGCATTATCCTTTGAAGCTCAGGTGGTTATTCTTGACGAACCCACCGCCGCACTCTCCCAGCATGAAATTCTGGAGTTTTACCAGATAGTTGAGCGTTTAAAGCAGGAAGGCAAAGCTATCCTGTTTATTTCGCATAAGTTCGATGAAATATTTGAACTGGCAGATCACTACACTATTCTGCGCGACGGTGCCTTTGTTGGCGCTGGCAAAATGAATGAAATCAGTGAAGAGCGGATGGTGGCCATGATGGTTGGCCGTGCTATTACGCAAACCTATCCAAAAATTAACTGTGAGCAAGGCGAAACCATTCTCGAGGTCAAAGATCTCTGCCATCCCACTGAATTTGCTCAAATCTCATTTTCTCTGCGCAAGGGCGAAATTCTCGGTTTTTACGGGCTGGTAGGAGCCGGACGTACCGAGGTGATGCAAGCCCTTTCTGGCGTCACGCGTCCCTCATCAGGCGAGATAGTGCTCAAGGGTAAATCACAGCGTTTTCGTCAGCCAGCAGATGCAATTGCGGCCGGTATCGTCTGTGTGCCAGAAGAGCGACAAAAACAAGGGGCGATTATCCAGTTGCCGATAGTGCAGAACATCAGCCTGCCGCAGCTCAGTCGTCTTAATCCCAACGGGGTGTTGCATGCTGACCGTGAATGGCAGCTGGCGGAAGAGTATGCCAGACGCTTACAGGTTAAAGCCTTTAGCTGGCAACAACCGGTCGAAACCCTGTCTGGCGGTAACCAGCAAAAAGTGGTCATTGGCAAATGGCTGGCGACACAACCTGACGTGATAATCCTCGATGAACCAACAAAAGGTATCGATATTGGTTCAAAAGCCGCCGTTCATCAGTTTATGTCTGAACTGGTGGTTCAGGGGCTGGCAGTGATTATGGTTTCTTCCGAGTTACCCGAAGTGATGGGGATGTCCGACCGGATTATCGTGATGCATGAAGGGTTGATGGTGGCGGAGTATCAGGCTGGTGAAGCCACTGCCGAGATGATAGTCAGTGCGGCCAGTGGCGCAAAACAAGAGGCGGCATAATATGTGGCAAAAACTGCTTAAACACCGTGAGGCCTTGCTGGGGCTAGTCATCTTGTTGATGATCCTCTCCATCGGCAGTCGGGTACCCTCATTTATCGCCCCCGATAATCTGGTAGGGATTTTCAATGATACTTCTATTCTGATTATTCTGGCTCTTGGTCAGATGATGGTGCTGTTAACCAAAGGCATTGATTTGTCGATGGCGGCTAACCTGGCGCTCAGCGGCATGATAGTCGCCCTGATTAATTTCCACTACCCTGATGTTCCCGTCTGGTTATTGCTGATTCTGGCAACCGGTTTAGGGCTTATCATGGGAGCGATTAATGGCCTGCTGGTCTGGAAACTCGGTATTCCAGCGATTGTGGTCACCCTCGGCACCATGAGCATCTACCGCGGCATCATCTTTTTACTTTCCGGCGGCAGCTGGGTGAACTCCAACCAGATGGGTGCTGATTTTCTCGGCCTGCCCCGTACCCTGATCCTGGGTTTACCGGTTCTGAGCTGGTGTGCCATCGCCGTTCTGCTGTTAGTCAGCTATTTCCTCTATTACAGCCGTACCGGACGTGCGTTCTATACCGCGGGAGGAAACGCTACCGCCGCCTATTACACCGGGATCAATGCCGGAAAAATGCAGTTTATCAGCTTCTGCCTGTCCGGCATGCTGGCTGGGTTCTGCGGTTATCTGTGGATCTCTCGCTTTGCCGTCGCCTATGTCGATGTCGCTAACGGCTTTGAATTACAAGTGGTTGCGGCCTGTGTTATCGGCGGGATCAGTACCATGGGCGGCAGTGGACGGGTGCTCGGCTGTCTGTTCGGCGCACTGTTCCTTGGGGTTATCAATAATGCCCTGCCTGTTATCGGCGTATCACCCTTCTGGCAAATGGCGATTTCCGGCACAGTGATTGTGATTGCGGTTCTGCTTAATGAACGTGGAAATAAACGTAAAGGTCGCCTTATCCTGCGCGATGCGGCACTGGCTAGACAAAAACTGGCGGTTAAATCATGAGCAAAATAATGACCACTGACATTCTGAAACAGCCTGCGGCATCGAACGGTATTTTCCAGCGCCTGCTGTGCTGGGAAGGTTTTCTGCTGGCGGTGACGCTGGCAGTCTTTGTGGTGAATGCTTTAGCTTCACCTTACTTCCTTGATATCTGGAATCTCTCTGATGCCACCTTCAACTTCACCGAAAAGGCGATTATCGTCTTGCCGATGGCGATGTTGATTATTGCCAGAGAAATTGACTTATCAGTGGCGTCAACCATTGCCCTGAGCTCAACCATTATGGGACTGAGCGCTGCGGCTGGGGTCGATACGCCAATGCTGGTAGTGATTGGTCTCGGTGTCGGACTGTTATGCGGGCTGTTAAACGGCATTCTGGTGACCCGTTTTAATCTCTCCTCGATTGTTATCACTATCGGTACCATGAGTTTATATCGCGGGATCGCTTATATATTGCTGGGCGATCAGGCTCTTAATAGTTATCCGGAGAGTTTCGCCTGGTTTGGTCAGGGCTACGTCTGGGGCGCGCTGTCATTTGAGTTTGCGTTATTTATTCTGCTGTCTGCGGTGTTCGTTTTCCTGCTACACAAAACCAACTTTGGTCGCCGTACTTATGCCATTGGTAATAACCCAACCGCGGCCTGGTTTTCGGGTATCAACGTTAAACGTCACAACCTGGCGTTATTTGCCCTGGTGGGGCTGATGGCGGGCCTGGCATCCGTGCTGTTGACCTCCCGTCTTGGCAGTACCCGCCCAACCATTGCGATGGGCTGGGAGCTGGCGGTGGTGACGATGGTGGTGTTGGGTGGCGTCAATATTCTTGGCGGTTCTGGCAGCATGGTTGGGGTGATTATCGCCGCCTTCTTAATGGGGCTGGTCACCTTCGGCCTGAGCCTGCTCAACGTACCGGGTATCGTGATGTCAATTATCGTTGGCGCTATGTTGATTGTGGTGATTTCCCTGCCGATTATCGCTCGCCGAGTGATGAAACGACGACGCGCCTGATTATCTACGGGTACTGCCCCCTTCAGGCGCAGTACCCGCAAACTAAAATCACTCTGGAGTTTTTATGATCCGCAAAGCCTTTGTTATGCAAGTGAATCCTGATGCTCATCAAGAGTATCAGCAACGCCATAACCCAATCTGGCCAGAGCTGGAAACGGTTCTGAAAGAACACGGGGCGCATCACTACGCCATCTATCTTGATAAACAGCGCCACCTGTTATTTGCAACAGTAGCGATTGAGTCAGAAGAACGCTGGGCCGCGGTGGCGAATACTGAAGTTTGCCAGCGCTGGTGGCAGTATATGAGTGATGTGATGCCGGCTAATCCGGATAATAGCCCGGTGAGTAGCGAACTGAGTGAAGTGTTTTATCTCGACTGAAGCCCCCCTCAGTTAACCCATTCTCCTTCTCTGATAACGCTTAAGGCGAACTGTAACGTTCGCCAGATAATCCCTCTTTCAGTTTTACCCTGGGCCGTAAATATGCGATATGGGCCGTAAAAATGATTTAACGGGCCATAAAAACGTAATCCTGGGCCATAATCATGATATTCTGAGCCGTAAATAAGTCGATTGGGCCATAACGATGACAGCCTCAGATAATCATTCAGACTTACAACAAATCATTCTCAATGCGATAGCTAACACAAAGCTCCCAGTCAGTTCAGGTACCCTGGCGAAACAACTTGATGTCGGGCGCTCAACTATTAAGCGTCATATTGAAGTTTTACTCTGCGCAGAAAAAATCATACGCCATGGCACGGGTAGAGGGACCCGTTACACTGCTTATAAGCAACAAAATGCATTACTCTCACCTTATTTCTCGATGGCCGTTAAAGAGCCTCCAGCCAATTATCTCGCTCAGGCAATGCAAGCGCCGCAGCTTCTTGAATACTTAAATTTACCCCTGACAGTAAGAGAAATTACCGGTTATGACCGGAGTTTTGTTGATAATTACATTCCCAACCAGACTTTCCTGTTACCTGAAGAACTTGCTCGTACTTTAATGGAAGAAGGAAAAATGACCGGACAGCAGCCTGCCGGAACTTATGCCCGGAAAGTACTTGAGCAGCTACTGATTGATTTATCCTGGTCTTCATCTCACCTGGAAGGTAATCGGTATTCGCTTCTGGCAACGGAAGAACTGTTTAAGAATGGCACGACATCCAGTGATATTGATACCGTGATGCTGCTGAACCATAAACAAGCCATAGAGTTTCTGGTTGATGCCGTCCCTGAGTCAGGCTTAACAGGCCCTATCATCAGTAACCTGCACGCTATATTGATGCATAACCTGCTTTCTGACCAGGAAGGATTAGGTGCTATCAGGCGTAAGATAGTCAATATTGCAGGGACAACCTATACGCCATTGCAGTCATCTTTTCTGCTTGAGGAGATGTTTGGCATTATCATTGAGAAAGCGCGGCAGATTAAAAATCCGGTAGAGTCCGCGTTTTTTCTCTGGATCAATCTTGCCTGTTTGCAACCCTTCGAAGATGGCAACAAGAGAACCAGCAGGCTAGCAGCGAATATTCCGCTCATTATCTATAATAGTGCTCCCCTCTCCTTTCTTGATGCTGATGCCAGCAGTTATGCTTATGCCATGATGGGGGTGTACGAAAAGCGTAATGTGGCACTTGCTGTAGAGTTATTCGAACATATCTACCGACGGTCGATAAAACGTTATGCCGTGACGCTTGAAGCCATGGGGGTTCCGGATCCGTTTAGATTAAGTCAGAGGGAAAACTTAAATATCGCTATTCGCGCTATTGTGGCTGAAGGTGAGAGCCTGGAGTTTGCATTACAGGCAGTGACTGTTACCCCAGAAGAGAGCGAGCAGTTCAGAAAATTATTGCAGGACGAACTCCAAATTCTGAATAGCCACAACTGTGCCAGATATCGACTCTCGATACGCTTAACTGAACAGTGGGTTCATCAAGGACGACCCGCCTGAGGCTGAGTCAGTAGATAAAAATCAGGTGCCCATCAATATATACCCAAAATAATTCGAGTTGCTTGTAGGCGCAAAGAGAAGGCAGCCGATGAGCATAGATTAACTATGTGATTCGGCTGCCTGAACGCCAGCAACGCCCAAGCAACTTGAAGTTGATTAAGAAAGGGGTTACTGGTACTGCAAATAAGCGACGTGAGTTTGCAGATACTCTTCCAGGCCATGGCGTCCATCTGCGCCACCAATACCTGATTTACGCCAGCCCGCATGGAAGCCCTGCATCGCTTCAAAGTTTTCCCGGTTGATATAGGTTTCACCAAACTTCAGCTGTTTCAGCGCTTTCATGGCAGTATTTAAATTAGCGGTGAAAATAGAAGACGTCAGGCCATATTCGCTGTCATTGGCCAGGGCAATGGCTTCATCCAGGGTACTAAATTTCATTACTGGCAGTACTGGTCCGAAGGTCTCTTCCTGCATGATGCGCATTTTTTGCTCAACGTTGGTGATAAGCGTCGGCTCAAAGAAGAAACCGGTATCACCTGAACGTTTACCTCCAGTCACAATCGTCGCGCCTCCGGCAACGGCATCCGCCACTTTCTCTTCAACACGCTGCAAAGCCGCGGCGGTGATCAGCGGTCCCATATCCAGACCTTTACGAGTCGCCGGATCGCCAAAAGTGACCTCTTTAAACGCAGCGGCCAGACGAGTCACCAGTTCATCGTAGACGCCATCCTGGACATAAAGACGCTCCACGCAGTTACACACTTGCCCGGTATTAATCATGCGTGAGGCAACAATCGCTTTCACTGCCAAGTCCAGATCAGCGTCATTCATCACGATAGCCGGTGCTTTACCACCGAGTTCCAGTGAAGCTTTAGTGACATTCGGTGCTGCCGCCTTAAGGGTAGCAATCCCGGCATTCACGCTTCCCGTCAGGCTGACCAGCCCGACTTTCGGGTTGGCTGCCAGTTCCTGCCCGACAACAGGGCCATAACCGGTGACGAGGTTAAACACCCCGGCAGGAAGACCAATGTCGTTAACAATACGGGCAAAAATAATGGCGTTATTCGGTGTCAGTTCGCTGGGTTTAATGACAATGGTATTGCCCGTCAGTAAAGCCGGTGCCGCTTTACGCGCAATCAGGAAGAAAGGGAAGTTCCATGGCAAAATACCCGTTGTCACCCCAATCGCTTTTTTGAACACCAGAATATGTTCCTGGGGACGATCGCTCTGCACTATCTCCCCTTCATAACGACGCGCCCACTCAGCCATATAGTCGAGGTAATCGGCAGTAAAAAACACTTCCACTTCTGCCAGTTCCTGGGTTTTTCCCCCTTCAGCCACAATGGTCGCGGTTAACTCAACTGCATTCTGGCGTATACCATCGGCAATTTTCTTTAACCAACGGCCGCGTTCAATGGCAGGCAATGCTTCCCAGCCGGGCTGAGCTGCGGCGGCGGCATCAATAGCCCGCTTAGCATCTTCCGGAGTCCCTTCAGGGATACGCGACAGCAGTTCCTCAGTGGCTGGATTAATCACATCAATCCAACTGTCTGAGCTGTTTTCGACAAACTGACCGTTAATATACATTGGGTGCTGAACAGGTTTCATTGCAGGTTCTCCGTGAGATATTTTTATCAAAGGCGGATCAGTGATGCGACGTGATAAATCAATCCTAAAGGTGCAACAGTTCACGGAAAATAACCTTGGTCTGGTTGCCAGTAAATTAGCCAGAGTGGCAAAAATAACAAGAAACAACGCTTTCAGCTGGCATTTTGTCTATTCTCTCGCCGTCCCCCATTAGCAGAGTCATGTCTCCCCCAGATTAAGCCGACATTTCTTTACATTAGATAGCATGCTAAGAAATATCTAACCCTGCCAGACAGTTATCAAAACTCAGAATGTGATATGACATGAATCACATTTTAACAATTGGAAATGATTATCAATATGATTTACATTAGCACCCGCATTGACTGAGGCACCATAATTAATATCTCTGGGGGAGATGACGGTGAGTATTAAATCTATGAATAGAAAGTTAAAAACAGGTCTGTTGATTCCTATGATCGGCTTAAGTTATCCTGCGTTTGCCGCAGATAACACGACTGAAAATAGTGATGACGTGATGGTTGTTACCGCTTCTGCGATTGAACAAAGAATCAAAGATGCACCTGCCAGTATCTCGGTGATTACCGCTGAAGAACTGCAACAGAACGTGGTTAAATCCTCTACCGACCTCGCAGATATTCTTAGTCGCGCCAATGGTGTCTCTAAAGCAATTGGAACCGATGTAAGTTCCGGTATTCAAATTCGTGGTATGCCTGCTGCCTACACCCTGTTACTGATTGATGGCAAACGCGTCGGTTCAAGTAACGGCATTAAAACCACACAGCAAAACTATTTCGATGATATCAACTGGTTACCCGTTGAATCTATTGAGCGTATCGAAATTGTTCGCGGGCCAATGTCAGCACTGTATGGTTCCGACGCCATGGGTGGTGTCGTCAATATCATTACGAAAAAGAACAATAAAGAAGACTGGCATGGCGCATTATCAGTAGGTACTCGCCAGCCTAAAGATTCTGACCGGGGTGATACCAATACCTGGACTGGTACTGTCGGTGGTCCATTAGGTCATGGTTTTGATTTACGCCTGAGCGGCTCTTCAAACAAACGCAATGCAGATATCAGCGAAACTGGCAGCCTGCGCTGGGGCAGCGGTTTAGAAGGGAAAAAAACCTATACTTACGGAGCTGAACTGGGCTGGGATATCAATGAAACTCAGCGCGTATCTGTCTCAACCCTGCAAGGGAAAGAGCAAGGTATTGCCGGTAATAGCAGTGCTGGTGAGCAGATAGGCCTGCGTGGTGTCGATACCCTGGAGCGTGAAAACTATACCGCTGACTACCAGGGCCTGTTTGACTTTGGTTCAGTCAAACTCACCGCCTATGAAAACAAATTTAAAAACGCCGCTAGCGATGTCCCTGTCATCAGCAATGGTGTTGCTTTAGGTACTGAAGATACCAAACTGTGGAGCCGGGAACGTATTGTTGAAGGTGATATTAACCTGCCGTTTGAGCTGTTACTGCCACAAAATCTGACCATCGGCGCACAGTGGAAAAAAGAAGAACTGGATAACCCACGTTCTCTGGGCACCACCGCCAGTTCAGCACAGACTTACGGTCAGAGCTACGGCTCCGCCATCAGCAAAGGTATTTTTGTTGAAGATCAGATAGATTTGCTGGATGAACTGACCCTGACTCTGGGCCTGCGTCGGGATGACACTAAGTACGGAAACAAAACCACACCTCGTGCTTACCTGGTCTGGAATGCAACAGACGCCCTGACCTTTAAAGGCGGCTACTCTGAAGGCTTTAAAGCACCAAGCATTCGTCAGGCTAGCCTTGGATTTATCGAAACCTCTCGTGGTGCAGGCTGTAATGGCTATGCTGAATATACCGGTGGTGGTTGCTATACCATGGGTAATGACGGCCTGAAGCCTGAGAAGTCAACTAACTGGGAATTCGGCGCGCTGTATGATAACGCGGGCTGGAATGCTGGACTGACCTTCTTCGATAGCCGCTTTAAAGATAAAATCGCAACTAACCCAGTCGGTTATGTCTATGGCCCGTCTAATGGTTTCTGGTTAGAGCGTGTTAACCTGGACAGTGCGCATACTCAGGGTATTGAAGGTAATCTGAATATTCCGTTGATCAGTGAGCCAAAAGGACAGTGGTTGCAGAAGCTGACCTTTAACAACAACTTTACCCGTATGATCAAAGCAGAAGATGCGCTGGGCGTGATGCTGGTGACTACGCCTAAACTGACGACCTGGTCTTCACTTGACTGGCAGGTCACCAACGACCTGAGCGTTGAATTCAATGCCCAGTACTACAGCAAAATGTTAGGTCTGGATAGCGCGGCGGATCAGTCTGCTCGTGGAGCAACTGCCACAGCACGTATTCGTAATGCCTATACCATCTACGGTATTGCCGGGCACTATAAAGCCACTAAAAACCTGAAGTTTAACGTTGGAATCGATAACCTGTTCGATAAGAACCCAACACCTGCTGAACCTTCAGGCAGTAACCTGAGCGGTAATAACTACTACGTTCCGGGTCAAACCTATTACGCCTCTATGACCGCCTCATTCTAAGGATTGTTGCTGTCATTGAACCTGGCTCTGTCTTTCTGAGCCAGGTTCAACTCTAAAATTTTTACCACTTTAACCGTAAAAATTGAGTGCCATTGTTGTTCATACTTTCCTTTTACCGTTATCATAACTGAAAAATGAAATACGAATCGTTCTTATAACTATATTCTAAATAATTAGAGTTGCTCATGCCGCTAATCATAGCCAGGTAACTTAAAACATGCTGAGTATCATAAGAATAAGGTTTCCAGGAGAAAAAATGCGCCTTCCTAAGCTAGTTGTTTCATCCCTGTTTGCTGCCGCTCTGACTTGCTCATATCCTGTTTTCGCAGCCAGTGCTCCGACAATAGAAGTGGTTCATGCCCAGGGAACGACTCAGATCCCAAAAAATCCACAGCGGGTGGTCATTTTGAGCCCTGCAACACTGGATATCGCTGATGCTCTCGGTGTGGAAGTGATGGCGGTTCCACAGACCAGCGCCCACTATCCTGCTCATCTGGCGAAGTATAACAGCGACACTTATCTGAATGCGGGTACGCTGTTTGAGCCGAACTATGAAGCGCTTATCAACGCCAAACCTGACTTGATTATTGCTGGTGCCCGCGCAGCTGCGGCTTACGACAAACTGAGCGGAATAGCGCCGACTATTGCCCTGGATATCGATCCGAAAGATTTCCTCGCCAGCATGACTCAGCGTACAGAGCAGTTGGGTGAGATTTTTGGCAAGCAAGAGAAGGCCAAAGAAGTGATTGCCGCCTTTAATGCTCAGGCGGAAGGCATTCGTAAAGCATCAGCCGAGTCAGGTACAGCGATGATGCTGATGGTGAATGGCGGTAAGATTAACGCTTACTCTCCTGATTCTCGCTTTGGTTTTATTTTTGACGTTCTTGGTTTTAAACCTGCGACCACCTTCGCATCAAGCGGTCAGCACGGTAATACCGTTTCCCCAGAATTTATTATGGAAGCTAATCCTGACTGGCTATTTGTGCTGGACCGCGACAATGCTATCGGTAGCAAAAAAGAAGGCGCATCCGCTAATCAGGTACTGGATAACCCATTAGTAAAAAGAACTAGTGCCTGGAAAAACCAGCATGTGGTCTACCTTGATTCTGGTGCACTGTATATCGCAGGCGGGATCCAGAGTTATAGCAACCTGATGACGCAGGTTAATCAAGTACTGAGTAAGACGAAACCTTAATCATAAATGAAATCTGCTTCTTTTATTGCCGGCCTGGTTTTATTACTAGGCCTTATCTTTTGTAGCCTGTTTGTTGGCGTCAGTCGAATTTCGCTGGTCGAGCTCTGGCATGACCCCGAAATGCGTGAAGTCTTATTCGTCAGTCGCTTCCCACGTACTGCCGCCCTGATCCTGGCCGGTAGTGCGATGAGTGTCGCCGGGCAAATCATGCAAATGCTAACGCAGAACCGATTTGTCGAGCCTTCGGTGGCAGGCACTACGCAATCAGCAGGACTTGGACTGCTACTGGTGATGATAATCAGCCCAGCCGCACCTATCATGGTGAAAATGGGAGTAGCCTCACTGTTTGCTCTGTTTGGTACTGCGCTGTTTATGTTGCTGATTAACCGTATTCAGATGAAGTCTTCGCTGATGGTACCGCTGGCAGGGATCATGCTGGGCGCCGTTTTCAGTGCGATGACCACCTTCCTGGCCATGGAACATGATTTACTCCAGTCGCTCGGCGGATGGGAGTCTGGCGATTTTTCCAGCGTTATGCAGGGACGTTACGAACTGTTATGGGGCGTTGGAGTGATTACCGTTCTCGCGGCGCTGATTGCTGACCGCTTCACGGTGAGCGGCATGGGGCGTGATTTTTCGGTGAATGTCGGGCTGAATTATCGCCGTGTACAACTCACCGGAATGGCGATGATCGCAATTATTAGCGGCGTGGTTATCGTGGTTGTCGGCGTTCTGCCTTTTCTCGGTCTGATTGTGCCTAATGTGGTCAGCATGATTTTTGGCGATAACTTACGCCGTACCGTGCCCTGGGTCGCACTGCTGGGAGCCATCCTGGTTATCGGTTGCGACATTATTGGTCGTCTGATTATTTATCCGTTTGAAATTCCGGTCAGCGCGCTGCTTGGCGTATTGGGTGCCGTTGTCTTCCTGATGCTTATCATTAAGGGCAAACGTTATGCACGCTGAATCCTCAGTCACTTCCCAGCCGCACAAAGTTACTCTTTCTCCGGGAAAACGGTTATGTCTATTAGGCCTTGTAGCTCTGGCATTGATGGCAATATTTATGCTGATCAATCTTCAGGGTAATGTGGCTTATATCCTGAAACATCGTGGGCAGATCCTGGCGACGATGGTGCTGGTTGCTTTTTCTTCTGGTATCAGCACCTTACTGTTTCAGACTATCACGCAGAACCGCATTCTGACGCCTTCAGTGATGGGGCTGGAGTCATTATTTGTTCTGCTCCAGACGGTATTGGTTTTCTTCCTGAATATCGCCGGATTGAGCATGTTCGGTACTATCGGGCAGTTTGTCGGTGAAACCGCACTGTTAGTCCTTTTCGCCACCTTACTGTATCGCTGGTTACTCAGCGGCACCGGACTCGATCTGCATCGGGTATTGTTAATTGGCCTGGTGTTCGGCACCCTATTTCGTAGCTCTGCCGGACTGATGCAGCGTCTGCTGTCGCCTGGCGAATTTGCTGTGCTGCAAAGCCGGATCTTCGCCACCTTTACCCGTGCCGATAGCAATGTGCTGCTGATCTCCGGCCTGGTGATTGCGATTGTCACCCTGGTGGTCTGGCGAATGCGCCATCGGCTTGATGTGATTGCGCTGGGAAGCAATACCGCGACGGCACTCGGCATTCCTTATAAACGCTATGTTACCGCTCTGCTGCTGTTAATTTCGGTATTAGTCGCCATTTCAACGGCACTGGTCGGCCCAATGATGTTCCTCGGGCTGTTAATCGTGAACCTGGCCTACCCGCTGATGGGCTCCTGGCGTCACGCTTACTTGCTACCGGGTTGCGTGCTGGTAGGGCTAATTGCGCTGATAGGCGGTCAGTTGATTCTGGAGCGTGTCTTCGATATGACGGGAACCTTATCTGTGGTCATCGAATTTATCGGTGGTGGACTGTTTATTTATCTTTTACTGAAGAAGGTCGCGAAGTGATTGAAGTTAAAAATGTCAGCAAGAGATATGAAGACCAGCTGGTATTGCAAAATATCAATGAAACGCTGCCTTCATCAGGTATTACTTCAATTATTGGCCCCAATGGTGCAGGTAAATCAACGCTACTGTCTGTTATGAGTCGATTACTGACTCCTGACAGCGGCCTGGTGATGGTTGATTCACTGAATGTGAATGATTCGAATAGCGAACAGCTGGCAAAAGTGTTGTCGGTATTGCGCCAGGAGAACCATTTTACCAGCCGGTTAAGCGTCTACGATCTGGTCAGTTTTGGCCGTTATCCGTATTCCAAAGGCCGACTCACAGCAGAAGACAGGGACCATATCAACCAGGCGCTCTCTTTCCTCGATTTACTGCCACTGGCTAATCGCTATCTGGATGAGTTGTCCGGCGGTCAGCGCCAGCGCGCCTTTGTCGCCATGGTGTTATGCCAGGATACCAAGTATGTCTTGCTGGATGAGCCACTGAATAATCTGGATATGAAACATAGTGTTGCCATGATGAAACAGCTACGTCGGGCAGCCGATGAGCTAGAAAAGTCGATAGTGCTGGTGATTCATGACATCAATTTCGCCTCAACCTATTCCGACCATATTATTGCGATGAAAAACGGTGAAGTGGTGTTCCGCGGCGTCCCGGCGGATGTGATGGTGCCGAGCGTGATTGAGTCTATTTTCGAATTACCTGTCACCATTGAACATCTGGCTGGGCAGCATATTGCGATTTATTATCGCTAACTGAGTAAACCAGAGTCCTCATTCCGGAGGGATAGCTTAATATCCCTCCAGATCCCTTGCTCTATTCTTCATCCGCACCCGTTATTCTGACCAGATGCACCGTCAGCCATAACAGCTCATTCCCACTCAGAATAATATTCAGCTGCGATTTGACATAATCCCGAATAAGTAATGAGCAGCGATAAACGTCGGGATACTCTTTAATAATCTGCACCAGCAGAAAACTATCGCGAGATTTATCCAGTTCACCTTCCTGCAGGCGCTGCAGAAAGAACTGCATATGAATTAGAAAGCGGGAATAGTTAACTGACTCCGTATCAATCTCTTGTTTGAAGTGATATTGCACCAGATTAAAAATATCCTTTAACATCTTCACTGACTGTATGGTCTGAGCAACATCGTCGCCCTGGGTCTGACCGTTAACCAAATGAAAAGCGATGTTTGCCGCCTCTTCATCTGGCAGGCTCAGGCCATACTGGCGATTAATGGCAGTGACTGCCTGGCTGGCAACCCGATACTGTTGTGGATAAAAACGTCTTACCTCTGACAACAAACGATTCTGAATCGCCATACCTTTACTACAGCGCTCAATGGCAAATGCCAGATGGTCAGCAAGTGTAAAAAAGATCAGTTCCCGGACTTTATTGGTTAGCTGAGCATTAGCCTGTTCAATAATCATCGCGGCCATCTCAATCACGTTGTCAGGGATTGAAGACAGCACCTCCAGATAGCCTTTAAGATTGCTTTGCTGTTGGACTATAAACAGTTTTTCAATTTTATCAGCCGCAATCTCATCTCCTGGTCTGCTACTAAAACCAATCCCTTTTCCCATGACGATAACCTCCCGGTTATCGTCATCGGTCGAAAGTACCAGGCTATTATTAAGCACTTTCTCAACAATCATGGTTACTCACCGTCTCTGATATTACCGTTGCTCTCTATCACATCCTTATACCACCAGAAACTACGCTTACGGATCCTTTTTAATTCTTTCAGGTCGGCTTCATTACGATCGACATAAATAAAGCCATAGCGTTTCGCATATCCCTGATGCGTACTGACGACGTCAATGGCCGCCCAGGGGCAGTAGCCCATTAAATCAACACCATCTGCAATCGCTAGCTGCATTTGTTCAATATGCGATTGCAGGAAGGCAATGCGATAGTCATCATTTATTGTTCCGTCTTCTTCAAGCTTGTCTGGTGCTCCCATACCATTCTCAGTGATGATAATCGGCAGTCCATAACGTTCACAGACTTTGCGCAGTGTCAGCCGCAGACCGATAGGATCGACCACCCAGCCATAGGGGGTTTTACCGACATGAGGGTTTTCTGCCGGACGGTAAACGCCCGCTTCTCCCAGCATTATTTGCTGATCGCCCGCCCGAGGTGAAACATCGTTCCCATCACCACGGCTTGCGGCAATAGTGGCGGTGGAGTAGTAGTTAATCGCCACAAAATCTGGCTTGTCTTGCCGCAATAGCTCATCGTCTCCCGGTAAGATATCTGGGGCGAGACCTCTGTCACACAGATAGGCCCAGGCCAGCGCGTTATAGCGGCCATGTACCGCAACATCGAGAAAACTCCAGCAGCGCAAGGTTTCCCAGTTATGAGCGGCAATCGCATCTTCCGGTTTACAGGTCTCGGCGTACATCGAGGTGGTATTAATTGCCGGGCCTATCTTCAGTCCGCTAAATTCACGGTGGCAAAGCGCAAAGATCTGCGCCTGGGCCAGCATCATGTGGTGATTCTGCTGATAGAGCTCTTTTTTTCCGGGTAATTCACGGTCAGCAGGAACACCAATCGCTCCCGGATGCAAAATCATCGTATTTTGTTCGTTAATGGTCAGCCATAGCGAAACTTTGCTGCTAAATTCAGTAAACAGAATACGGGCATAGCGGACAAAAGCGTTAATCGTCTCGCGGTTAAGCCAGCCACCTTTCAGCTCAAGCGCCCACGGCAAATCAAAGTGATAGAGCGTGATAATCGGGGTTATCTTATGTCGGCATAAGGCATCAATCAGCCGACGATAGAAATCCAGTCCGGCAGGATTAACCTCGCCATCGCCGTCAGGAATAACCCGGGACCAGGCAATGGAGAAGCGGTAAGCCTTTAATCCCATCTCCGCCATCAGCGCAACATCTTCCTCAAATCGATGGTAGTGATCGCTGGCAACCTCAAAATTAGCCACGCCCTTGGGATGACTGAGCATATCCACCACTGAGGCACCTTTCCCGTCTTCATTCCAGCCCCCTTCGACCTGATAGGCCGAAGTGGATGCTCCCCAGAGAAAGTTGTCCGGGAAAAGAGTCGGTTTCTGATAAATCATAAGGTCTTCTCCTGAGTTGATTTTACAATCAGGACATCGCCAAAGGTCACTGATGTTGCAGACGTCATACCTAATACCGCCTCTTCATCACCCACCACAATAACTGGGGTAATCAGGTCGTAGCCAGCCGCTTCAATCGCAGCGATATCAAACTCAATCAAAGTGTCACCTGCTTTAACCTCATCCCCCACTTTAATCGAAGAACTGAAGTGCTGACCATTGAGATTTACCGTATCAATACCGATGTGAATCAGTAGCTCAAGACCATTTTTATCCTGCAAGCCCACCGCATGACAAGAAGGCAGGAACATCATCACTTTGCCATCAAAAGGCGCTTTTAAAATACCTTCTCGTGGATAAATCGCCACGCCCTGGCCCAGCAGGCCTCCGGAGAAAACATCGTCATTCACTTCAGACAGCTTCACCACATCGCCGCGCAACGGGCTGGCAATCACACTTTCATTCGCTGCGTTCTGAGTCGAAACGTCTTGGGTAACAACAGCGGTCTCTTCACTCTCACCGGCAACATCTTTGAAAGCAAAAAACCAGGTCAGGGCAAAAGTCACGACAATAGCAATGGTGCAGGTTATCAGGGCATGGACGATGTTCATTGGGTTCTCACCAATAAACGCGGGCAAAGCGGCAAGACCCGGGGAGACAAAGGCATAACGCACCAGCCCCGCCAGTCCGGCATACATTCCGGCACATCCACCGCCTATCATCGCGGCAATCAGTACCCGGCGGAATTTCAGCAGCACACCATACAACGCGGGCTCGGTTATCCCCAGCAGAGCCGTGAAGCCAGACGATGACGCCAGCTGGCGCAGGTTACTATTTTTGGTTTTCATCGCGATGCAAAGTGTGGCAGCGCCCATAGCAATGTTGGAAGCCAGCATTCCCGGGCCGTTAATCATTTCAAAACCATTTTTACTCAGCTGTCCGGTAGCAATAGGCGTCATTGCCCAGGCAGTTCCGGTAATAATTAAAAACGGTTGTAGCGCGCCCATTAACATCGGAATTAACCAGCTAGCGTGGCTATCAATCGTTGCCGCTCCGGCCGCCACCAGGTCATTAAGTAAAATCCCCGCAGGTCCGACGATAACCAGCGCAAGTGGGGCTGTTATCAGCAGGATAAGCATCGGTTTGATGAAAAACTTGATGATTGAGGGAGAGACTTTTTCAGCAAAACGCTCCACCCAGGACATCAGCCAGACCGTCAGGATAATCGGCAGAACTGAGCCTGCGTAATCAGAAAGCTGAACATTAATCCCGATAAAATCGACTGGCTTGCCGGTTGCTAATAACTGACCAATCCCCGGATGCAGTAAGATGCCCGCCAGCGTCATCGCCAGAATAGGGTTACATTCAAACTTAATAGATGCCCCGTAGGCCAGGAGTACAGGCAGGAAGAAGAACGCGGCATCAGCGATAATATCTAATAGCTGATAAGTGGTGCTGGTGGCACTGATCAATCCGGTCAGCTTCAGAATAGCTAGCAGCGCCTTGATCATACCCGCGCCGGTAATTGCTGGAATAACCGGAGCAAAGGTGGTTGAAATCACGCTAATGATGCGTGTAACAACGCCCTTTTTTTCGTTATCACTTTTTTTGCTGGCAGGGGCTTTGTTAAGCGGCAAGGCTTTATTCAGTACCCGGAAAACCTGCTGTACCTCGTTCCCGATAACAACCTGAAACTGCCCCCCCTTCTCAACCACACTGATAACGCCCGCAGTCTGACTTATCTTATCGCCATCCACTTTAGCGCGATCGTGAAACTCCATACGCAGCCGGGTGGCGCAGTGAGTCAAGGTCCGTATATTCTCCGGACCACCGACATCCCGGAGGATTTTTTCTGCTATCTCATTGTAATTCATGGTGTTTCCTTATTTTTGACGCAAAAAAAAGACCAAAACGGAGATGCTCCCCATACGGGAGAGCATTTCTATTTTGGTCTTGCCTGCTTGCGCAGTGACATGCCGTAATAAAAATGGCGATTTCGTCGGATTATCTGGAGTTAACTTTGGTTATTCAATCTCTGATATTTAAAAACGTGACCGAGGCCATAAATAATTCAAGTTGCCCAGGCATAATACCCGGCAACTTGAGCTACTGTGGACTAAAAGACGCTAAAATCGACTACCACTTCATTTCGCCGGTGTTCACTTTTGCACTTAGCTCCAGCGATCCTTCATCCGCGAGTCCGGGATAAGCCGTTTTCATCTCACTGATAACATCCGCTGAGGGCTTATGTTTGTTCAGTGCACTTTCAAATTTATTCAGATAATCCTGAGTAAAGGTCACCGCTTTATCGCCATCAGGCAGGGTTCCCAGATAATGACCGGGTATGACTCTGGTTGGTTTAAGCGCTGCCATTTCAGTTAAAACCTGACGCCAGGCTTGGCGCTTCTGTGCTGACTGCGTATCCGCGGTCCAGACATGTATCCCCGATGCTACACCGGTTCCACCGAGGATAGTTTTTTCAGACGGGATCCAGATATAGGCGGCATACTCTCCAGAATGACGAAGTTCAAGCGGCGTGCCGTCAACGGAAAAAGAGGTTTCTGGCGTTGGCTGAGGGACAACAATACTTTTCGGTGCCCCCTCTTCCATTTTAGGCCCCCAGTATTCCAGTTTAGCGTCTTTGGTGGCTCGAATATGCTCAACCACGGCAGGAGAAGCGACAACGCTGACGGAAGGGAAAGCCTTAACTAACGGCTCAAGACCAAAATAGTAATCAGGATCGCCCGAGGTAATGATGATTTTCGTCAGGTCTTTACCACTAGCTTTGATCATATCTACCAGTTTCTGACCCTCTTTGACGCTGAACTGAGCATCAATCAAAACCACTTCTTTTGGCCCTGAAACCAGGGTCGAAGAAACAGGAAAAATAGCGTTTTCCCCCGGATTATAAACATCCAGATGGAGGGGAGCAGAAATCGCTGGGGCAGCAGCTATTGATAATAATATGGCCAGTGTTTTGATGGTCATTTGACATCCTTAACAAGCCCTCACAGGGGCATAAACAAAATAGGGAAAACGTACACAGACAGTGTAATGGTTTCATTTTTTGATAATATCCCCTCTGTAGAACATGCTCAGTTTCTTAAAACGATCGGATAGGGCAATAAATGGACAGAATAATCGCAGCCACTGTTTTTAATCATATCTGTGAACTTGGTAGCATGAGCGCAGCAGCCCGAGCGCTGGGTATCTCACGTCCCATGGTCAGCCGTTATCTTGCAGAAATGGAGAAATGGGCAGGTTCCAGGCTGGTTCATCGCTCCTCACGACGTCTGACGGTCACCCCGGCAGGGGAAGAGATACTTAAAAAAACCAAACAGATATGCCAGCTCTCTGATGATGTGACCAGCATGAAAGAAGAAGCTACGCCGAGTGGAACCCTGCGTATTGCCTGTTCTCATTTTATTGGTATGCAGATAATCAGCCCGGTGATTAACGATTTTTTAAAACGTTATCCAGCCTTGCGTATCGAGATGAGTATTAATAATCATCCGGTCAGTCTGATTGGTGAACGTATTGACCTGGCTATCCGCATCACCGATACGCCAGAACCCGGGATGATTGCCAGGCGACTCGGAGAATGTCTTTCGGTGGTCTGTGGCTCACCCGATTATCTGAAAAACCATGGAATACCGCTGCATCCAGATTCCCTTCAACAACATAACTGCCTTCAGTACAGCCGCTTTGCCCAGCAGTTATGGCACTTTACAGACCAGCAAAAAACGCCTGTTTCGGTGCCGGTAAAGGGTAACTTTAGCGCTGATATCTCTTGGTTACTCTGTGAAGCCGCTATCGCCGATTGCGGACTGGCCCTGGTGCCTGAAATAGAAGCTCGTGAAGCGCTGAATAGCGGCCAGCTGGTTCAGGTACTCCCTGGTTTTGAACCGCGTACAATAGGTATTTATGGACTCTATATGTCCAGAGAGCATAAACCTGTCGCACTGAATCTGTTTCTCAGTGCGGTAGAAAATAGGCTCTCCAGAATATGACGATACCTCTCAGCGATTAGGCTTCAGGCGGATAGTGCATTGCGTTGCTCGTTGACGCGCTCTGCCCCGCGGGATACTGATACAGCTGTAGTGAAAACTGCTCTGCTATTGCCATGATATATTCAAAAATCGATGACTGGGTATTTTCATATCCCACCCACAGCGTCGAAGAGGTAAAACAATAAATTTCCAGAGGCAGGCCTGCGGGTGAGGGTTTTAAAGTCCGCACCATGATGTACATATCTTTTACGATATCCTCACGATCGGCCAGGTAAGCCATGAGGTAGTGGCGAAATAAAGTAAGGTTTGTGATGCCATTTTCCATAAACCAGTTATCAGCGATACCGGTCGGATCTCTGCCATCAACCAGCTGATTCAGCGGTTCATTAATACCACGCAGCGCCAGCATCGGCTTTAAGCTCTGCTGAGTGACAAAGGCCACAGAGTGCTGATCGATAAAAATACTGCGCATAATCCGCCGGGCCCCGGAAGAGAACATCGCCTGCCAGTTGGTATAGGTTTCTGTGAGAAAGTTTTTCGTCGGGATCCGCGAAATGGTATTGTCCCAGTTACGAATGGTGATGGTATGCAAAGCAATATCAATAACCTCACCGCTGAGATTTTTATCTGGCATTTCAATCCAGTCACCCAGTTGCAGCACATCATTTGAAGAGAGCTGTACGTTGGCGACCAAGGATAACAAAGTATGCTGGAATACCAGCATCAGAACCGCTGCTGCAGCCCCCAGACTGGAAATAATAATGATCGGTGATTTATTCGACATCACCGCAAGGATCATAATTGCCGCCAGTATATGGATCAGAATCTTCCCTATCTGGATATAACCTTTGATCGAGTGATTTTTTCGTTTAGCTTTGCGCAGATACGAAATGTTAATGATATCCAGCAGCTCATTAAAAAACACCGACAGATAAATAAAAAAGAGAATTCCACATAAGGTATTTATCGCTGTTACCCAGGGAGTGGGCATATCAGGCATAAATTGCAACAAATAGTAAACACTTAAAACAGGAATGAAATTGGATATTTTTTCAGCAATTCTCCTGTCTTTTTCCAGAGGGACATCTTGTTTATGACTGCTAAAAAAAACTCTTCTGACAATTTTTATAACAAAAAACTTACAAGAAATATGTACAATCAACCAAACCGCAATCAGCAGAATGATATTAAATCCAATAGAAAGCGCTTGATCTTCCTGAATAAAAGCCATCAACTTTTGTAAATAAACCATGTCGTCACGCCCGAAAAAATCTAACAATCATAAGATAATAGAAAACTCATAGTACCCATGAAATTTCCTGATAATTATCATGACATGCTAAGACCATTTTCGTCCATGACGCAGTATCCCGTCATGCTTCAATTTGCTTGGATGTTGTCTGTATTCAGCTTACTGGCCGGTTACATTAATTTGGCTATCAGCGTTTTCTCAGCAGATTGCTGACCGTTAAGAATTAACCTGGTAGATAAAGAGGAAAAAGAGGGGATGAATGACAGGAAAATAAATAGGCTTTTCAGCCTATTTATTTTAATACATGATGAACAGAAGTGCTTATTTGCCCAGTAAAGAGCGAATATAATCAGTCAGTTCCGCATCCTGGCTATTATTGAAGAAGCATTCCTGGAAGCGCTCCCCACCAATAGCTTGCTTAACCAACTCTTGATCGATAGCTTTCAAAGAGTCGATTAACGGTTTGTTTGCAGCAACTTTCATATCATTCAGAATCACAGCATTGGCATTCTGAGATTCACGACGTTCGGCCGGATAGCCTAAGCCTTTCTCGCCGTCGAAAGCTTTCTCGAAGATATAACGAACATTAAGCTCTGCACCCCAGCCGAAGCCTTTCGCAAAAGCCAGCGCTAACGCATTGCCGTTATTAACCTGAGCAAACAGATAGGCATCTGTCGGATCGATGCAGTAACCACAGTTAACACCTGGGAAGGTGTTAAGAGCCATCATTGCGCCCTGACCGGTACCACAGCCAGCAACAACAAAGTCAACGGCTTTGCTGTTCAGCAGAATGGCACCAATAATACCAAGATGAACGTAAGTTAAGCGATGATCGTTGTCATCACTCATACCGACGTTAAAAACAGTATGGCCTTGCTTAGATACCGTCGTGGTTAATTCATTCAAGATGATAGCATTCTTAGCCGCCTGGCTAAATTCGTTCATTAATGCAATTTTCATTTTTAACCCCAATAGAGAACAACTCGTTACACAGTGCTGGTACTGATGGACTGTATCCATTTCATGAGCACTATAGTATAGCAAATCCAGAAAACCACAACGCACTTCCACTAAAAATGAAACTATGTTTTAATTTTATTATTCAACGTGATTTAGATCACTGTTTGCCGGGCTGAATTTAGCTATGTTACTTACCATATGGAAGAACTCCGGAAAGAATTTAGTATTGGCGCAGAGTGAGGATTTATGGCTAAGGGTGATATTCAAAAACTTAATTTTTCATCAACTGTTGATAGTGACTCGAATAACGAAGTCATTCGCTTAACGCCGCAAGACGTTTTGTGTCACCGAAACTACTTTTATCAAAAGTGTTTCACCAATGACAGTTCGAAGTTAATATTTGCAGCAGAGTTTGATACAAATCGTAACTATTTCCTTCTCGATTTAACATCACAGACAGCCAGGCAATTAACTGAAGGTAGCGGCGATAATACTTTCGGTGGTTTCTTATCACCTGACGATAAATTCTTATTCTACGTTAAAAATGAACGTAATTTACAGCGCGTAGATATTGAGACGCTGGAAGAAGTGACTATTTATACTGTACCCGACGACTGGGTAGGTTACGGTACATGGGTAGCGAACAGTCAGTGCACCAATATCGTTGCGATTGAAATTTTAAAAAGTGACTGGACACCGCTCAGTGACTGGAAAATATTCCACGATTTCTATCATAAAAAACCACGCTGCCGGTTAATCACCATTAACCTGGAAACAGGGCTCTCCTCAGTTGTTCTGGATCAGAACGTCTGGTTAGGACACCCAATTTATCGTCCTAATCACGATGATACAATAGCCTTCTGCCATGAAGGCCCGCATGATTTAATTGATGCAAGAATGTGGTTAGTGAACAGTGATGGCACCCAGGAGCGTATGGTGCATGAGCATCTGCCTGGTGAGAGCTGCACCCATGAATTCTGGATCCCTGATGGTTCAGCACTGGCTTATGTTTCTTACATGAAAGGTAAGCAAGAGCGATATATTCGTAACTATAACCCGGCAACCAACGAAGATAGCTTGGTGATGGAAATGCCTGCATGCTCTCACTTAATGAGTAATGAAGATGGCACTCTGTATGTCGGTGATGGTTCCGGTAGCCCTGTTGATGTCAAAGACACGGGTAACTATAAGATTGAAAATGATCCTTGGATCTATATTTTAGCCCCTAAAACCGGGCAGGCTTATAAACTGGTAAAACATAATAGTTCCTGGAAAGTATTGAATGGTGACAGACAAGTCACACATCCTCACCCATCATTTACGCCAGATAACAAATATGTCTTATATTCTTGTGATGCTGAAGGTCTCCCTGCCCTTTATCTGGCAAAAGTATCGGAAGAAATGTTAACTCAAATATAATCTATACCCAAAATAATTCGAGTTGCTTGTAGGCGCAAAGAGAAGGCTGTCGATGAGCATAGACAAACTATGTGATTCGGCAGCCTGAACGCCAGCAACACCCAAGCAACTTGAAGTATGACGGGTATATACTCTTAATAATCTAAGTCGCTTGTAATCATTAAACTCAACTAACCGATCGCTCGGTGAGTTGAGTGATAATGATATCCAGCGCACTTAAAATTTGATGTATATATTAATATATAAAAATTATCGGAGTCTCTATGTCATTTATTGATATGTTCTATCTGAAAGGTAAAGTTGCTTTAGTTACTGGTGCATCTTACGGAATTGGTTTTGAAATTGCTAAAGCACTGAGCAGCGCTGGCGCAACAATTGTATTCAATGATGTTGTTGAAGACAATTTGAACAAAGGACTGGCGGCTTATAAAGAAGCCGGTATTGAAGCTCATGGCTATCTGTTCGACATCACTGACGAACCTTCTGTGATAGAAAATATTAAGCTGATTGAAAAAGATGTCGGCGTAATTGACATTCTGGTGAACAACGCCGGGATCATTCAAAGAAAACCGATGTTAGAAACCACGGCTGCAGACTATCGTAAAATTATTGATATTGACCTGACGGGTCAGTTCATCATGGCTAAAGCCGTTTTACCTTCTATGATTGCTAAAGGTCACGGTAAAATCATCAATATTTGCTCAATGATGAGTGAGCTTGGCCGTGAAACAGTTGTTGGTTATGCGTCCGCTAAAGGTGGATTAAAAATGCTGACCAAGAATATCTGCTCTGAGTTTGGTTCAGCGAATATTCAATGTAATGGCATCGGACCTGGTTATATCGCCACTCCGCAGACAGCTCCATTGCGTGAAATTCAGGAAGATGGCAGCCGTCATCCATTCGACCAGTTCATCATTTCAAAAACACCGGCAAGTCGCTGGGGTACACCTGACGACCTGGCTGGCGCGGCTATTTTCTTGGCTGCTGATGCATCGAACTTTGTCAATGGCCATATTCTGTATGTTGATGGCGGTATTCTGGCATATATTGGTAAACAGCCTTAATGACATGCTGTAGTATGCAAATAGAAATATAATTGATTCAACCACTTATTTTTGTGAGGTGGCAATGTTTGTTTTTAATAATGAAAGAGTTCTTGAAGATCTCGGCAATGGCGTCAGCAGAAAAGTCTTAGCGCACGGTGGCAGCATGATGGCTGTTGAAGTGTTCTTTGAGAAAGATGCTGTTGGCCCACTGCATAATCATCCCCATGAACAGCTGACTTATGTTCTGTCAGGTGTATTTGAATTCACTATTGGGGATGAAGTACATATCGTTAAAGCGGGTGATACACTTTATAAAGAACCCAACATCATGCACGGTTGTGTTTGTCTTGAACCCGGAACGCTATTAGATACCTTTACGCCTCAGCGCCAGGATTTTCTGAAGGACAGTAAATAGTCATCTTAGTATTTCTGAATAGCAGTCGAACACCCTGATGAAGGATCCGCATAAGCGGGTCCTTAAGTCAGTCTATAGCCAAAATAATTCGAGTTGCCTGTAGGCGACTTGAAGTATGACGGGTATAGATAGCTGAATGTGGTGGGCTTTAAGATAACAGGAATTTTATCATGTCCTTCATTGAAGTGAATTCGTACTATCTTGGTCAAGGCATAGGCATTTTAGCCTTCTTGATAGGATTGACCGTTTTCATTCAGCGCGATGATAAAAAACTCAAGATCCGTTTGATTATCTACACTGCATGTATGGGGCTGCACTTTTTTTTACTGGGGGCAATGCCAGCAGGGATCAGTGCCTCATTAAATGCTGTACGAACACTGGTTTCTATCTATTTTAGAAAATCAGTGATTATGTATCTCTTTATTACTCTCACTCTGACATTAACCATCCCTAATATTCATCACTGGATGGAGACACTGCCGGTGGTTGCAACCATCATGAGTACAGTGGCATTCTTCAAATTTACGCAGCTAAAACTACGTATCACCATGTGGCTTTCTACCGTTTGCTGGGTGATATATAATTTTTGGATCGGAACTTTAGGCGGCACGCTGATTGAATCGAGTTTCTTAATCATCAATGGTATTGCTATCTATCGATTTACTGTTCTGAAGAAAAAAGGCATAGATCCTTTCGCCACACAAAAATGAATGTTTTTAACGAGTAATTTAAACCTTAACCAGTCAATAAACCTGCCATCACTTTATTATTAAAAAGTTGTTTTGTTAAAATAGTTAACAATTTATTCCACTATATGATCTTTCGATACAATCTATTTAACCATACTAATCAAAAGACAAAATAAAATAAAATCCCCAGATAAGTTACTATGTAAAATAGTTGTTTAATTTAAAAATAAATTTGAAGTACATCACATACTTTACATAAATTCGTTCTTAAAAAACCTTGCCCGGCCTATTATTGAAACAATGTTTCATAAATTAAATGTTAACCTTCCATTGATGTTAAAACGGATGACCGTTTTATAATAGGCGAGTTAAATGACTGATAATAATAGAAGTATTACTGCCCTGACGCGTTTTTCCTATGGCAGCGGAAATCTCATCGGCAGCGGTGCAATCGCAATCAGCGGGGCATGGCTGCTTTATTTTTATACGACGTTTTGTGGGCTTTCAGTTTTTGAAGCAACCATAATATTTTCAATAGCTACTTATCTGGATGTCATTTTAAATCCACTTATGGGCTTTATTACCGATAACTTCAATCAGAGTAAGTTAGGTCGCCGTTTTGGTCGCCGCCGTTTCTTTATACTGATTGCTATTCCCTGCATGGTAATTTATCCCATGCTCTGGGTTAATGGAATGAGTTTTTGGTATTACCTGTCGACATATATTATATTTGAAGTCGTTTATACTATGATCATGATACCGTTCAATACACTGCCGGTTGAAATGACAAAGGATTTCAACCAGAGAACCTATCTGACCGGTTCTAAAGCCATGTTTGGTAAAGTCGCTAACTTCTTAGCTGCGGCTATCCCGGGGATCTTCTTCTACTTCTTTAATAAAGACTCTGCAACACCGTTTTTCCTGACTGGCGTGACTTATGCCGTTATCATGGTGATTGCGCTTATTCTTCTCTATTGCAATAGCTGGGAAAGACCTAAAGAAGAAGTTGCTGATGAATTTACCCATGGTTTTGTTGAAGGGTTCAGTAAATTATTCACAGACCTTTTCTCTACTTTCAAATTAAAAACATTCCGTACTCATCTGGGAATGTATCTGTTTGGTTTTGGTGCTGAATGGCTATTCACCGCCACCTTTACCTACTTTATCGTTTTCAACTTAGAGCAACCGCGCACCTTTGTCTCTGAAATGAACTCGTTAAGTAGTATCTGCCAGCTTGTTTCAACTGCATTCTTTATGATGTGGTGTGCCAAGCGTGGATTTAAACGCCCGTTTATTGTCGCCATTTTGATTGTCGTTTCCTCGGTTGTCGGTTATGTCGGTGTTTTCTATTTAAATCTCCCTCATTTAACCTGGGTAATCGTCGGTATCACCATTTGGTTCGGTTTAGGTACTGGTGGCGTGTATTACATTCCATGGAGCGTTTACGTATTCCTTGCCGATGTCGATGAAGTATTGACCGGAAGACGTCGTGAAGGTTTGTATGCCGGTGCCATGATCATGGCCGGTAAGCTGATGAGAGCAACTGTTGTATTTTGTTTAGGTGTCGTACTGAGTCTGTTTGGTTTTGAGTCTGGTATTCATCACCAACCGGAAAGTGCTGTTAACGCTATCAATGGCGTCATGATTTTTGGTGTTGCAGGAATGGCTTTGATAGGTATCTATTTCTCAATAAAAATGAAATTAGATAAAGAGTCTCATGCTGAAGTCACTCAAGAGTTAGAGCGTTTAAAACAAGGTGGTAGAAAAGAAGATGCTACTCCAGAAGTGAGAGTGTTAGTTAAAGAACTGACCGGCTACGAATATGATGAATGCTTTGGTAATAACAACGTTGGCTTTAAATACACCACTAAAGCTGAGGCTATTTAGTATGAAAAAAAATATTATCTTACTCTCTGTTTGTTTAAGTTCTCTTTGTAGTGTTGCATTTGCCCAGGAATGGAAGGTAGCTGCATTTGGTCAGTCTACTGACTTAAATTTCTCCTCACTGATTGACCCGGCCAAGGTAGGCCGGAATAACGCCTGGATAGCGGGTAGCAAAGATTTTTTGATACCCGGCAAGGCCTATCCACTGCCAAGTGACTTCATTATTGAAAGCCGTGGCGGAAAAATTGCCAACTCGCATGATGGTATGACGGTATTTTACACCTCTGTGCCCGTTAACCAGACTTTCTTGTTTGAAGCAGACTTAACACTGGAACAAATAGGGCCAGAAGTCGATGGTAAGTCACCTGCTGCACAAGAAGCTGCCGGTTTATTTGTCAGAGACATCATCGGCACTCCACGTCAGGAACCCCAGTCTGCAGGCTTTGAAGAGTTTCCTCAGGCATCGAATGTCCTGATGAATGCTTTTGTTACGCAAAATAAAAAGAATGATAATTTAGTACAGATAACGTCAATTCTTCGTGAGGGTGTAAAAAACTCATGGGGTAATGAAGGGATCTCAATTAAAAAACAAGCCATTGTTAAGAATATTAATTTCACTGAAAAAACAAATATTCGAATGACAATTGAGCGCACAGCAAACCAGTTTATTCTCACCACCGTTGATAGTGATAGCAAAGAGAAGAAGTCATGGAGTATTGATGACTATGCGGGTTTCATGAACCAGCAAGATAGTGAGTCAATCTCGTTAGGCTTTTTTGCTTCACGAAATGCCAAGCTTGAAGTAAAAAATGCACACTTCCAGCCAGGAACAGCGACTGTTGATTACGCCAAACTAGCGCCAGCAAAAGCGCATACCGGGAAAAAAATCGTACCTGAATTACTTCTGTCCTCCGGGACTAAAGTTGTCGGCAATACGACCACCTTACAGCTGTTAGCCAATCAAGCAGGCAGTATTACTCTTGAAGGAAGCGACCAGAAAAAAGCGGTTCAGGGTGGAGAACTGGTTCAGTTCCCTGTGACACTTAACCCAGGTTCAAATACCTTCACGGTTAACTATCTGGTCAATGGCGTTGAAACCCAGCAGAAGATTAATGTTGAGAGCGTCTCGAGCAACATTGCTAATCTGTCAGAAATCTACGTCTGTACTGACTGTAAAGCTGATGCCCAAGGGACCAAAGCCGACCCGGTAGATTTAAAGACTGCGGTGACGTTTCTGGCACCAGGCGGACAAATCTATTTGAATGATGGCCAGTACGACGGGCTGATGCTGGCACGTGAAGTCAGTGGATTGCCTGGCCAGTTAAAAACTATTGTTGCGGTCAATAAACATAAAGCCGTCTTTGTTAATACGACCTTTAATCTTAATGCCAGTTACTGGCATCTGAAAGATATCGTGTTCGACGGTAACGTTGATAACACTCAAAATAAGCCTGCGTATCTGAGAGTATCAGGTAGTCATAACGTTGTTGAACGCGTGATTGCCAGAAACAATGATGATACGGGTATTGCGATTACCGCTAAAGATAAAAACCGTCAGTTATGGCCTGCACATAACTTAATTCTGGACTCTGACTCCTATAACAACCTCGACTTGTCCGGCATCAATGCTGATGGATTTGCCGCTAAGTTAGGTGTCGGACCTGGAAACGTGTTCAGAGGCTGTATTTCTCATAACAATGCCGATGATGGCTGGGATTTCTTTAACAAAATTGAAGATGGCCCCAATGCTCCAGTCACGATTGAAAACTCGATTGCCTATGCCAATGGTTTACCCTTCAGCAAACCAGATATCTTAAAAGGCAGTATTGGTAATGGATTTAAAATTGGCGGAGAAGGTCAGCCGGTTAATCATAAAATTATCAATTCTGTAGCATTTAATAACAATATGGATGGCTTTACAGATAACTTTAATACCGGCTCATTAATTATCGAAAATAACATAGCGATAAATAATGCACGTTATAATTACATACTGAGATCTAATCCATATACAATTGCATCACAAATTACCTTTAAGAATAACTACTCAATTCGTGATAACTGGGAAGGTAAAATTAAAGACTATTTTGGTGAGCAAGTTGTCGCTACTGATAACAAAACATTAACCTCAAAAGAAGTCGGCGGGATCCCTAAAGACATTGTTATTTCACGTGATGAAAATGGCAAAATTATCTATCCTGACTTTTTATTAAAACTTAACCCAAATTTAAGTTAATATACCCAAAATAATTCGAGTTGCTTGTAGGCGCAAAGAGAAGGCTGTCGATGAGCATAGACAAACTATGTGATTCGGCAGCCTGAACGCCAGCAACGCCCAAGCAACTTGAAGTATGACGGGTATACGCTGTATTAACCATCCCCAGCAGCATTAATACTGCTGGGGATGGTATCAGAAACCTCTTCCCAGCTTTAAATACTGCCTCTTAAAAACAATCCATTCAAAAAAGATACCAGCATAATCCTTCCTCAGCAGGAAACTGATAGTTATCAGGCTATAGATAGCTCACAGAGCTCAAGCGATATCTCTCCGCTCTCACAGCCGGTAGTCTGATTTTGAAACATTGCAAAGTCGCAGAGAGAAAAAAAATATTTTATTGTCACAAGTGAGGATTGAATCACACTTTTTTTCATTAAATACACTGTTATTTTCTTATTTTACCCCTGCTTTCCCCAGTTCTAATAAATAGTAAAACACTGTTTCGACTTGGATCACATTTTCATCATCCACTGAATGACTAAAACATCAAATCCACATAAAATGAAACAATGTTTTATAAATAAGAATTTATCACAAAGTCTCTTATTGAGATGCAGCTTTATTATTTTAAATAAGTGATACAACGGTCCCATTTCGTAATAGTTTTTAAACAATTGATACCAAGTAGGTACTACATGAATGAAAACAGAATGCTGGGATTAGCCTGGATATCACCTTATATTTTAGGGTTGATAATCTTTACGGCTTTCCCATTTGTCTCCTCCTTCGTACTCAGCTTCACCGAGTATGACTTAATTAACCCTCCAGAATTTACTGGTCTGGAAAACTATCGCTATATGCTGACGGAAGATTCACTCTTCTGGAAGTCTATGGGAGTAACCTTCGCTTACGTTTTTTTAACCATCCCATTAAAACTGGCTTTTGCACTTGGTATCGCTTTTGTACTGAATTTTAAATTACGTGGCATAGGTTTCTTTAGAACCGCGTATTACATTCCTTCTATTCTAGGGAGCTCAGTTGCCATTGCCGTGTTATGGCGTGCATTGTTTGCAATTGATGGATTACTGAATAGCTTTATCGGCGTATTTGGGTTTGACCCCGTTAACTGGTTAGGTGAACCCTCACTGGCATTAATGTCTGTCACTCTATTACGTGTCTGGCAGTTCGGCTCTGCGATGGTTATTTTCCTTGCTGCATTGCAGAACGTACCTCAGTCCCAGTATGAAGCCGCAATGATTGACGGTGCTTCTAAATGGCAAATGTTTACCAAAGTAACCATTCCACTGATTACACCGGTAATTTTCTTTAACTTCATCATGCAGACAACACAGGCATTCCAGGAGTTTACCGCGCCGTACATCATTACCGGCGGTGGTCCGACACACTATACCTACCTGTTCTCGCTCTATATATACGATACCGCATTTAAGTATTTTGAGATGGGTTACGGTGCTGCACTAGCATGGGTATTGTTCCTGGTTGTGGCGGTCTTTGCCTCCATCGCCTTTAAGTCATCGAAGTACTGGGTATTCTATTCTGCAGATAAGGGAGGCAAAAATGGCTGATATTCAACAACCCATGGCCCCGAAACAAAATTTAGATTTAGCTGAGCAAGAAGTTCTGCGTACGCTACGTCGGGAAAAAATTAGCGCATCAATTCGCTATGTCGTACTCCTTATTGTCGGTCTGCTGATGCTGTACCCGTTAGTATGGATGTTCTCAGCAGCGTTTAAACCTAACCACGAGATTTTTACTACTCTCGGATTATGGCCTGATAACCCAACCAGCGATGGCTTTGTTAATGGCTGGAAAACAGGTACCGAATATACGTTCGGACACTACATGCTGAATACATTTAAGTATGTAATCCCGAAAGTTCTTCTGACCATTATTTCCTCCACTATCGTGGCCTATGGTTTTGCACGTTTTGAAATTCCGTTTAAAAAGTTTTGGTTTGCCACACTGATAACCACTATGTTGCTGCCAAGTACTGTACTGCTGATCCCTCAGTACCTGATGTTCCGTGAAATGGGCATGCTGAATAGCTATCTGCCACTGTATTTACCAATGGCTTTTGCTACTCAAGGTTTCTTTGTCTTCATGCTGATTCAGTTCCTGCGTGGTGTTCCACGTGATATGGAAGAAGCGGCACAAATAGACGGATGTAACTCATTTCAAGTGCTGTGGTATGTCGTCGTGCCAATTCTGAAACCAGCGATTATTTCCGTCGCATTGTTCCAGTTCATGTGGTCAATGAACGACTTTATCGGTCCGCTGATCTATGTCTATAGCGTAGATAAATATCCAATTGCATTAGCATTAAAAATGTCTATCGATGTCACCGAAGGCGCACCATGGAATGAGATTTTAGCTATGGCAAGTATCTCTATCCTGCCATCCATCGTCATCTTCTTCCTGGCACAGCGCTATTTTGTTCAGGGTGTCACGAGCAGCGGAATTAAAGGTTAATAGGGGCAATATCATGGCTGAAGTTATTTTTAGTAAATTAGAAAAAGTATATTCAAACGGCTTCAAGGCAGTACATAACATTGATTTGACCATTAAAGATGGCGAATTTATGGTTATTGTCGGACCTTCCGGTTGTGCAAAATCGACGACTCTGCGTATGTTAGCAGGCCTTGAAACCATCAGCGGTGGTGAAGTCCGTATCGGTGAACGTGTGGTCAATAACCTGGCGCCAAAATCGCGCGGTATTGCCATGGTGTTCCAGAACTATGCTCTTTATCCGCATATGACAGTACGTGAAAACCTGGCATTTGGCTTAAAGCTCAGCAAAATGCCGAAAAAAGAGATTGAGAACCAGGTTAACGAAGCAGCCAAAATTCTTGAACTCGATGATCTACTGGACCGACTGCCACGTCAGCTATCAGGTGGACAAGCACAGCGTGTGGCCGTAGGCCGTGCGATTGTTAAAAAACCGGATGTCTTCCTGTTTGACGAACCGCTTTCAAACCTGGATGCCAAACTCCGTGCGTCGATGCGTATTCGTATTTCTGACCTGCATAAGCAGTTGAAGCAGAGCGGCAAGCCTGCGACCACCGTTTATGTTACCCACGATCAGACCGAAGCCATGACCATGGGTGACAGGATCTGCGTGATGAAACTGGGTCATATCATGCAGGTAGATACCCCTGATAATCTTTATCACAATCCTAAAAATATGTTCGTTGCTGGCTTTATCGGCGCGCCAGAAATGAACATCAAAAAGAGCAGACTGATAGAGAAAGACGGGCAGATGTTTATCACTATTGGTAACAATGTCCTGGCTCTGAATAAACAAAAAGCTGAGAAAGTTGCAGCATATAAAGACCAGGACGTGTTCTTTGGTATTCGCCCTGAATTTGTCAGCATCTCCGACCAACCTTTTGGCGATAGCGAAGCTACCGGTGAGATTGTTCGTGTCGAAAATATGGGACATGAGTTCTTTGTCTATCTGAAAATAGACAACTTTGAACTGACCTGCCGTATTTCATCTGATGATGCGAAACCTATTCTTGCGAAAGGGATCCACCGTTCGATTTATTTTAAATTTGATATGGATAAATGCCATATTTTTGATTCAAAAACAGAAGAAAACCTCTCTATCTAACAGGAGTAGCTCATAATGAAAACAATGCTATTGAGTACCTTGATTGCTTCGACATTAGTGATGTCGGCAGGTAGTGCTTTTGCAGCAGATGATGTCGATTTACGCATGTCCTGGTGGGGAGGAAATGGTCGACATCAAGTGACCCTGAAAGCCTTGGAAGAATTCCATAAGCTTCACCCAAATATTAATGTCAAATCTGAATATACTGGCTGGGATGGTCACTTATCTCGCCTTACCACGCAGATTGCCGGTGGTACTGAGCCCGACGTAATGCAGACTAACTGGAACTGGCTGCCTATTTTCTCAAAAACAGGTAATGGGTTCTATAACCTTAACCTGTTGAAAGATGAGTTAGGTTTATCTAACTTTAAACCACAGGATCTGCAATTCACCACGGTAGACGGTAAATTAAACGGTATTCCTATTTCTGTGACAGCGCGTGTTTTCTATTTTAATGACGAAACCTGGAAACAGGCCGGAATTGATTATCCAAAAACATGGGACGATCTGCTCGCTGCGGGAAAAACATTTGAAACCAAGCTAGGTAAACAGTATTTCCCTGTGGTTCTTGAGCATCAGGATACGCTTGCCCTACTGAATTCATATATGATTCAGAAGTACAATGTACCGGCAATCGATCTTGACGGTAAAAAATTCGCCTACAGTAAAGAACAGTGGGTTGAGCTTTTTGAAATGTACAAAAAGCTGGTTGATAGCCATGTCATGCCTGACACCAAATACTATGCCTCATTTGGTAAGAGCAACATGTATGAAATGAAACCATGGATCCAGGGTGAATGGGCGGGTACCTATATGTGGAACTCAACCATTACCAAATACTCCGATAACCTGAAACCACCAGCAAAACTGGAGTTAGGCGCTTATCCGATGCTGCCAGGCGCAACAGATGCGGGTCTGTTCTTTAAACCTGCTCAGATGCTATCAATCAGTAAAACGACCAAGCATCCAAAAGAAGCCGCGATGGTTATCAACTTCTTGCTGAACAACAAGCAGGGTATCGAAGCACTGGGACTGGAGCGTGGTGTTCCGTTAAGTAGTGCAGCTGTCGCTCACTTATCTGCACAGGGCGTAATTAAAGATAGTGACCCAGCAGTCGCAGGGCTGAAACTGGCGCAGTCGTTACCTAATAAACTGGCCGTTTCTCCATACTTTGATGACCCGCAACTGGTTACTCTGTTCGGATCGACTCTGCAATATATCGATTATGGCCAGAAAACCGTAGCAGAAGCTGCTGAAGAGTTTGAACGCCAGGGCAACCGTATTCTGAAACGCGCAATGCGCTAACTGCCTTAAAAACACGTTCTACCCTCGCCTGCCGTGATTTTATTCACGGCAGGTTTTCTCTTTATCCGGCACCAGAAAACACCATAGTGGTTTATCTCTCCCCCGCCTCACCTCGCCGATAAAATCCTCACAGCTCGCTTCCGGCTGGACTCAGAATAAAGTGTTGTCATTATTCAGTAGTTTAAATCACAAGCAGATAACAATATTTTCTCATAAAATGAACTTATCTTGTTTTTGAAATATTATTTCAAAATATCACTTGAGGTATATCACATTATGATTAAAAACACCTTTTACTCTCAGTCAATATAAAGCAGTATATTGAAATAGTGTTTCATTTTGATTTAATGGTGTTTGGGTTAGTCTGTAAAGGTAAAATTCAGAACTTGAGAAAGTTTAACTTAAGCTTCATGGCGTTTTACAGACTGACAACCGTTCTTATTGCCCGCACCAGGGAAATGACAGGCCAGGATGAAAGATGGGATGAGTTAATATATTAACAATGATTCTATTGTTATTAATGAAAATAATAAGCTCCTGTTAAGGCGGCTATTAAATCAATGCGCGATATATCTCTATGCGCTGATTTAACTTACGCTCGAATTTATTACGTTATATCAATATCTGTAATTAATAATTGCGCCACTCCATTGATATGTAATGGTTTTATTTTTGCGAGTGTTTCTCTTGATAAAATTATTAATTATAAAATGATGACCTCTGATCTAAAACAAGGTAAATACTATGCAAAAAAAAGTATTAGCTTTATTGGTTGTTTTATCAACTAATGCCTATGCAGCAACGGTTGATTTGGGCTTTGAGAACGAACGCTATACGAGTGATGAATACAAGACCTCTGATGCTTTCATGCCTTATGTCGCAACCAGTTTTAACCCTATTGCTGATTCAAAATTCAATATTTCCATGAAATATATGTATCAGGATCAATACGGTAAAAAGGATGCAGAAACTCAGAAAGATAAATTTAAAACCAATCGCGATCGTTTTGAGTTCTTCATTAAAGGGTATACCTGGAAAAGCGGTGATTTTAGTTTTGCGCCATCGGTAGGTTTCCGCTACGAAGACTGGAAAATCAACTACGAAAACACAGGCAGACAAGATAGTCGTAAATTCGAATTACGTTTCTTGCCTAATATGACCTATAAAATCAATGACCAAGTCAGCCTCTACCTGAGTGGTTTTGTCGCACCAGTCTTTGTACAGACCAAACAAGAATCAAGAAAAGACAGTAGCTACGTTAAAGGTCAGCTGGGTACCAATAATTATAATAATGACTATTACCAGGAACTTCAGTTATTAGGCGTTAAGTATAAAATCAACGGCAACAATACCGTCTGGTCCTCTATCTATAATGAAAGAAAGTATACTCAATACTCTTCAAAATATGACAGATGGCAATTACGTGTGGGCTATGATGTTAAAGCAACCAGCGACTTGAGTTTCGGTCCGTTTATTCGCTACGATTTATCCTATAAAGAAGAGAACACTGAAAACAGCACATTTGCTAAAGACAGTGGCAAAACCAGAAGCAAAGATGAAGTACGTATTGGCTCAACCGCCAGTTATGAAATCATACCGTCAGTCAGCCTTCTTGGTGAAATTTACTGGCAAACAGCCAAAGTTGAAAGCTATAGCGGTGTCTCTTCAGAAGATAAAAACAGAATGTTCTACAAGTTAGCTGTAAGAAAAACATTCTAATAAAAAATAGATTATCTATACCCAAAATAATTTAAATGGCTTGTAGGCGCTGAGTAAATTCTGGTGATGAACATAGATAAACTATGTGATTCAGCAGAATTTGCGAAAGCAACTTTGAGCAACTTGAAGTACGACGGGTATAAAACATTATTTTATTTCTCCTTACCGGAGGGTCTATGTCATTAAAGAAACGCGGTTTATTGAGTTTAGTTGCGGCCTCAACTCTGATGCTTTGCTCAGGTTTGGCTTTTGCTAACAACTTTGAAAGTGTTAGTGCGACGGGGTTTGATGAAGATAAAAATCACCGCCCGGAAAATATGATTGACGGTAATGTTAAAACTCGCTGGGCGGTTAACGGACTCGGTAACTCCGCGACGTTGAAATTAAAAAGCGATATGAAGATCAGTAATATTGTCTTAATTCCCTTCAAGCCTACTGAACGTCGACTTAAATTTAATCTATCCACCTCGACTGATAATAGCACTTGGACACCGTTAGCCAGTGGTTTAGAAACATCAGATAAATATGATAAGGGCGAAAAATTCGTACTGAAAACGCCGCGAGATGCACGTTATCTGAAGATAGATGTTAACGGTACCAATGCTAATAAATGGAGCGCGCTGATTGAGGTTGATGTTAACTCAAACGAAGCCCTTCCAGAGACAACATTGCCTTAATATCAACGGCGCATCGAAAAAGTGATTCCATCCCTCGCTTTTTCGGTGCTGCCATTTAACATCACTACTCTTACTGAATTTTTCACTTCTCCGCTCCAAAGACAGTCCATAAGCATCGATCAGAAAGGAAAAATAGTGACTAAAAATCTATTTATCACTTTATTACTCGGTGGAGCAGTACTGTGCTCAACCCAGGCCTTAGCTTCACAATGGGATGCGATAGTTTCGCCCTCCCCCAACGTCGGGCATTTTGGTTCCGTTAAACAAGCTCTCGATGCCGCTCCAGCAGAAGGAAAGCCTTGGCGTATTCTGGTGACCGATGGCAGCTGGCAGGAACGGCTGGTGATTGATAAACCGGTGACACTGGTAGGCGAATCAGAAGATAAGACCATTATCGAAGCCAATACTCCAGCAGGTCAGCTCGACAGTACGGGCAAAAAACTGGGCACATCCCGTACCAGTACCATAGAAATTAAAGCGAATGGCGTCACGCTAGAAAATCTTACCGTGCGGAATAGTTTTGATTTCCCTGCAAACCAGGCGCTACCTGATGATTCCCCGCAGAAGCTGAAAGATACCCAGGCCGTGGCGTTACTGGTGGCCGATAATGTCGATGAAGCGCGTTTCCGACATGTTCGCCTGGAAGGCTACCAGGATACGTTTTATAGCAAAACCGGGAGCAGAAGCTACTTTACCGACTGCACCATAAGCGGTCATGTCGACTTTATCTTTGGCTCAGGTACCGCGGTTTTTGAACGCTGCGACATCATTGCCCGAGCACGAGCAGATATGGCTCCTCCTCTTGGCTATATCACTGCTCCATCAACCAATGTCAACGCTCCCTACGGGCTGATTTTTATCGACAGTAAATTATTGAAAGAACCCGGTGTTCCGGCAAAAAGCTTTGCCCTTGGACGCCCGTGGCACCCGACCACTCAGTTTGCTGACGGGCGCTATGCTGATCCACAGGCTATTGGTTTATCTGCTTTTATTAACAGCGAAATCGATGACCATATTTATGGCTGGGACAAGATGTCCGGTAAGGATAAAGCCGGCGAGAAAATCTGGTTCCATCCTGAAGACAGCCGTTTCTATGAATACGGTAGTCGCGGACCTGGTGCTAATCAGGGGGGTGAAAAATACGCTATGAACGCCTCTCAAGCCGAGCTGTACAGTGTAAAAAATATCTTTTCTGACTGGCCGTCATCACGACTTCAATAGGATTTTTTATGAATACCCGATTCCCATTACGTCTTTGCTGTGTCCTTCTTATGGCAACCAGCTCCGCTGCTTTTGCCGATAGCCAGCAGCGCTTAGAAGCTGTCAAAACCTTTGCCGATACGGTGCTGGATAAAGCCGGAGACAAATATCATGGCACCACGCCAAGTCCGCTGTTAGCAAGTGGTGTTGATCCCAGAACTGGCGAGCAAATGGAGTGGATCTTCCCTGACGGCCGTACCGCTGTCCTGTCTAACTTCTCTGCCCAACAAAATTTAATGCGCGTTCTTGTCGGTCTCAGTAACCTGACAGGTGATGAAAAATATAAGCAGCGTGCCGAAGAAACCACAAAATATTATTTTGATAACTACCAGGATGATAGCGGATTACTGATTTGGGGCGGACATCGATTTGTTGATCTGAAATCACTGAAGCCGGAAGGCCCGAGTGAGAAAGAGCAAGTTCACGAGTTAAAGAATGCTTATCCTTACTATGAAATGATGTTTACCGTGGATAAAGAACCTACAGTACGCTTTATTCGCGGCTTCTGGAATGCACACGTTTATGACTGGAATATTATGGAAACCAGTCGCCACGGTGAATACAACAAGCCAATGGGCGAGTTGTGGAAAAGCAGTTTTGTTCAGCAGCCTCCCTTCTTTGCCACTAAAGGGCTGAGCTTCCTGAATGCGGGCAATGACCTGATTTACTCTGCTGCACTGCTGTCTAAATATAACAATGAACCCGAAGCCTTAGTCTGGGCTCAGCGTTTAGCACAACAGTACGTCTTACCCCGGGATAAAAAAACCGGGCTGGGTGTTTATCAGTTTACGCAAGCACTACAACGTGAGAAACCGACGGACGACAGTAATACCCATTCAAAATTTGGCGATCGTGCCCAGCGCCAGTTTGGTCCGGAATTCGGCCCGGATGCACTGGAAGGGAATATGATGCTGAAAGGACGCACCAGCACTATCTATTCTGAAAATGCTCTGATGCAACTGGCACTGGCAAATGAATTAGGGAGTCAGGGTGCAGACCTTAAGAAGTGGACTATCGATGGTCTGAAAGCTTTTGCGCATTACGCCTATGATGAAAGTAACAATACCTTCAGACCAATGCTGGCAAATGGGACTGATTTATCGAACTATGTTCTGCCCCGCGACGGTTATTACGGTAAAAAAGGGACCACACTGAAACCTTATGAAGCCGGTAGCGAATTCCTGCTCTCTTATTCCCGCGCTTATGGCATTGAGCAGAATGATGAACTGTGGAAAGCGGTACGTGGCATTGCCAAAGGCCAGGGGCTGGGAGATATCGGTATCCCGGGTGGTCAGAATGCAAAACTCAATATGGGTACCAGCAACAGTGACCCCTATACCATTTTTGCGCTGATCGACTTGTCTCAGGCGACCGGACATAAAGACTATCTCAAACTGGCTGAGAAAGTTGCCGATAATATTATTGAAAACAAACGGTTAAATGGTTTCTTTGTTGATAACAAAGAGATTAAATATGCCAACGTCGATAATATCGCGCCTTATGCTCTGCTGGCACTGGAGTCGGTATTACAGAATAAACCTACAGCCGTTGCACCTTTCCTGAATGGTTCTGGTTTTACCGAGGGTGCTTATCGTATGCCTGACGGCTCAGCCCGTATATCGACTCGCGATGAGGAACTGTTTGCGTTGAAAGTGGGTGAACAGCTGAAACCGAACAATAAGAAATAACGCTCACTATTAAAGGAGCATTACAGCATGCGGCATCGCTGAACTGGCGATGCCGCATGATGATAAATAAAAAAACTAGCGGCCAGAAGTCGCTCTGTTACCTACCAGATTCTGCTCTTCAGTATTAGCTACGCTTTGCGGACGTTCTGCTTTAGGCGTCGCATACCAGTAACCCAACCCCATGAACACCATACCAGAGAGCATATTACCGAGACTCACCCACAGCAGGTTATGGCCAATACCAGACAAGGTATACGCGTCTGAATGATGACCAAGCCATGACAGGGCAAACAGCGTCATATTGGCAACGGAGTGCTCATAACCCGATGCAATAAACGCGAGCAGACACCACCAGATAGCCAGAAACTTAGCGGCACCTTCTGTACGAATAGCCATCCAAATCGCAAGGCAAACCAACCAGTTACACAAGACACCTTTAAAGAAGAGCGTCATTGCTGGCGCGGTTGTTTTAGCCAGCGCGGCGCTATGTACAAGGCTAGTATCGAGTGGTAACAGAGCCCCTCCACCCCAGTTATAGAGTAAGGCAATAAAGACTGAGCCTAGCAGGTTACCCATCCAGGTCTGAGGTAAAATGGTCCACATCTGGCCCTGCGAGATAGTCCCCGCTTTAACCCCGAGAGTGAGAAACATCGTATGGCCGGTAAACAATTCAGAACCTGCAATAATCACCAGGGTTAAAGCGATACCAAAAGTCGCCCCCATCACCAATGGTCGTAGTGAAGGATCCAACAGATTACCCAGCGTAAAAATCAAAATAATCCCAAACCCAACGTAAGCACCCGCCATCATTGAACTCACCCAGAATGCAATTGGGTTAGTGGAGGAAAGTCGCTGAATACGCCCGGCATTAGCTGCACACTTATTAATAGTATCAGTGAACATAGTTATTTCCCTGGAAAGTAAATGAATGCTGTTGTCCCAAGAAGCTCAGGAGCTCGGTAAGCGCTGAGCTAAACAGGAGAAAATATTGATGCATGCATTGAGATGGCTGACTCTACAGGTAGGGCCTCTTTTAGAGGCCCTACAGGTCAGTTGCTATGCTTTTATTTGTACTACGCCATTTTCAACGCGAGCCGCAAAATGTGGGATGGAATAGGACTCATCTTCCATGCAGTAGCCGTCGCTTAAACGAAAATGCTGTTTTTTCAGCGGGCTGGTTATCCACAGTTCGTTATGATGCTCAGCAATCAGTCCTCGCGACAGTACGCTTGCCTCAAAAAAAGGATCGATATTACTGAGAGCGTAGACCTGCTCATCACCATAAGGACGGAAGATAGCAACCTGTTGTCCTTCAATCAGCGCACAAACGCCCGTTTCCGGTAAGATATCACTCAGCTGACAAACGGTATTCCACTGGCTCATAGCTGTTCCTCCATATCCAGCAAGGTTACTGGGATGCGTTCATAAGGTGTAGCAGGACGATGCTGTTCACGTTCGCTAACTATCTGCACATTCGGATCTCGTAATGTGCTATTGATAAAGTGTCTGAAACGTACCTGAGCTTCCGGACTGTCGACGGTTTCACGCCATTCACAAATCACTTTCTCACGTAAACGAGCCAGTTCGCTTTCCAGTTGAGCATTAAGGTTAAGCTTGTCGTCAATGATGACGCTGCGCAGGTAGTCAATGCCACCTTCCAGATTCTCAAGCCAGACCGAGGTACGGTTCAGTTTATCGGCGGTACGAATGTAGAACATCATAAAGCGGTCGAGATAGGTGATAACGGTTTCGCGGTCGAGGTCAGCCGCTAACAAATCGGCATGACGTGGCTTCATACCGCCATTACCGCAAACGTAGAGATTCCAGCCTTTTTCTGTCGCAATAATCCCGACATCTTTGCCCTGAGCTTCAGCACATTCACGCGTACAGCCAGAGACCCCAAACTTCATTTTATGCGGGGTACGGATCCCCTTGTAGCGGTTCTCTAACTCAACACCGAAGCCAACACTATCGCCAACACCGTAACGGCACCAGGTGCTACCGACACAGGTTTTCGCCATACGCAAAGCTTTGGCATAAGCATGGCCGGTTTCAAAGCCCGCATTGATTAACTGACGCCAGATTTCTGGCAAGTCATCTTTCTGTGCGCCAAACATCCCGATACGCTGTGAGCCGGTGATTTTGGTATACAGATTATATTCCCGAGAGATACGGCCGATTTCCATCAATCCTTCAGGGGTAATTTCCCCCCCAGCAGAACGTGGAATAACAGAGTAGGTACCGTCTTTCTGAATATTGCCGAGGAAGTTATCGTTAGTATCCTGCAACGGAGTCAGTTCCGGTTCGAGGATATAATTATTCCAGCAGGAGGCTAACAGAGAACCGACGGTCGGCTTACAAACTTCACATCCGTAGCCTTTACCGTATTTATGCAATAATTGCTCAAAGGATTTAATACCTTCGACGCGGATTAAATGATAAAGCTCCTGGCGTGAGAAGGCGAAATGCTCACACAGGTTATTGTTCGTTTCGATACCGGCTTTAGCCAGTTCTGCATTGAGAACCTGGGTAACTAGCGGGATACAGCCCCCACATCCAGTACCGGCTTTGGTTTCAGCTTTCAGAGCCGCAACAGTATGGCAGCCTTTATTAATCGCCTTAACCAGGTCCCCTTTTGTTACATCAAAACAAGAACATATTTGAGCAGTATCAGGCAGTTTATCGACACCTAACGCTGATTTAGGGCTGTTGGCATAGGCAGGCAGAATCAGAGTATCTGGATTTTCCGGCAGTTCAATCGCGTTAAGAACCAGTTGTAGCAAGTTGCCATAATCACTGGTATCACCTACCAGTACAGCACCCAGTAAAGCTTTATTATCTTCGCTGACAATTAAACGCTTATAAACTTCTTTGTTCTCATCGAGATAGACATAACTGCGGGTGTTGGCTATGCGTCCGTGGGTATCACCAATACCACCCACATCCACCCCAAGCAGTTTCAGCTTGGCGCTCATATCAGCCCCGCTAAAGCTGTTCTCAACACCTAACAGATTATCTACTGCCACCTGAGCCATTTTGTAACCAGGAGCCACCAGACCAAAAATTTGATGATTCCAGCTGGCACATTCACCGATAGCATAGACATCAGGATCTGAAGTCTGGCAGTGATTATTAATGGCAATACCACCACGCGGAGTGGCAATTTCTAACCCACACTGAGCGGCCAGTTTATCCTGAGGACGGATACCGGTCGAAAATACAATGAAGTCAATTTCCAGCGCACTACCATCTGCAAACAGCATGGTTTTACGTGCGTCAGTTCCTTTCTGAACAATCTCTAAGGTATTCTTGCTGGTATGGACTTTTACTCCGAGGCGTTCAATTTTATTACGAAGCTGCTCGCCACCCATCTTATCAAGCTGTTCAGCCATCAGCATTGGCGCAAACTCAATGACGTGAGTTTCCACCCCAAGGTTTTTTAATGCCCCTGCCGCTTCCAGACCTAATAAGCCGCCACCGACAACCGCACCACGCTTACTGCGACGAGCACAAGCTTCAATCGCATTAAGGTCTTCAATGGTTCGATAGACAAAGCAATCCTGAGTATCTGCGCCTTTGATGGACGGGATCCAAGGATAAGAGCCGGTAGCCATAATCAGTTTGTCATAATAGATGCTCCGCCCGGTGTTAGAGTGGATCAGCTTATCCTGACGGTTAATGGTAATAGCACGTTCCCCAACCAGCACTTTTACGCCATGCTTTTCATAGTAGCCTTCGCGTACTAAGGAGAGTTCTTCAGCGGTGTGGTGGGAGAAGTAGGAAGACAGGTGAACACGGTCGTAAGCTTTGCGGGGTTCTTCACAAAATACCGTGATTTCAAATTGGTCAGACGGGGCTTTATCCAGTAAGTCTTCGATAAAACGATGACCCACCATGCCGTTGCCGATAACTGCTATTTTGAGTTTGCTCATCAACATTGCCTCAATCTTTTTTATTGTTATCTACTTTATCGATTCAGCAAATCGGCATATTGATGCAAATCAAATACACCTTTAAATATTTTATTGGGTATCTTTTATCAAAATCATGAAACGATTTTTCATGATTAATATCAATTAGATAGGTTTATTTTTTAAAGATAAAAATAGAGATAAAAAATCACATATTTTTGGGCACTATCACCCACTCAGGATTGGTTTTATCCAGTACGCCGACAGCCGTCATCCCTGACGGCCGTTTTAAGCGCTTGTTATAGAAAAAATAAACTCTCTATGATGTTTTTTTGAACAAACTATTACGCCTGCAAATGCAAGCGATCCAGCCCCTGACGTAAATCGTTAATCAGGTCATCGGTATCTTCCAGCCCGATTTGTAAGCGGAGTGTTTTACCTGCTTCCTGCCAGCGGGTTGCCGTCCGATAGTCTGAGCAATCAAAAGGAATTATCAGGCTTTCAAATCCTCCCCATGAATATCCCATAGCGAATAATTCGAGTCCGTTTAGCATCTCGGTAACGGCCGACTTTGAAAATACAGGATCGAGGATAATTGAAAATAATCCGGTCGAGCCGGTGAAATCACGCTTCCAGAATTCATGTCCGGGGCAGCTTTCAAATGCCGGATGCAAAATCGTTTTGACTTCCGGCTGCTGTTCCAGCCAGCGAGCCACTTTAAGCGCCCGGCTTTCCGCTTCCTGTAAGCGGATATGCAAGGTTCTTAATCCACGTAAAGCGAGGAAACAATCTTCAGCCCCGGGAAGCATCGCCATACTGTCATAAGTTGCCCGTAATTCAGGCCAGGTTTCAGCATTGGCGCTCACCATGCCCATCAGTAAATCAGAGTGCCCACTCAGATACTTGGTCCCTGCTTCTACCGAGAGATCACAGCCATGCTGATGTGCCTGGAAAAATATCGGCGTGGCCCAAGTATTATCAATGATAGTTTTAATGCCACGTGACCGTGCAATTTCGGTCAGCAGCGGTATATCCTGGATCTCAAAAGTCTGTGAGCCTGGAGACTCTAAAAATAGCGTACTGGTTTCAGGCCGGATCAACTCGACAATTCCTGCCCCTATCATCGGGTCGTAATAGGTAGTGGTGACACCAAATTTTTTCAGCGTCTGATGACAGAAACTTCTCGTCGGGCGATAGACCGTATCCGGTATCAGCAGATGATCGCCTGCTTTCAGGGTTGTCATCAGCGCAAGTGCAATAGCTCCCAGCCCGGAAGGTGACATCACCGTACCCGCGGCACCCGTCAGTTCAGTCCAGGCATCTTCAAGGTTCTTAATTGTCGGTGTTCCCAGAGTCCCATAGGCAAAAGCGGCCCGATTATTCTCCAGGTCTTCAACCGTATCAAAAACAACCGTAGATCCTCGATACACTGGGCTATTCACAAAACCGTGCTGTTCTTTGGTATTCCGGCCCAGCTGCGTTAAGCGAGTGGATAATTTTAACGGTTCAGATCGCGTATTTTTCATAGTGACTTCCATTTAATTCGACTTTCACAGCCAGTCGTTTTACTCGACAAATTTCAATAAAGGGGAGATGCACAACAGAACACCGTAGAAAGCAACATAGTAGTTCTTTTTCGACCTTAGATTCTCCAGCGCGGATACTTTAGTAAACAGATAGACCTAAAATAATACGAGTTGCAGGGCAAAACGTTAACGATTTGAAGAACGCAAAACACTGGCCCCCTTACGAGACTCAATTATGGGTCTCGTAAGGGGATTAAACATATCGCAATGGGCTTATTTATTATCCGAAAGAGGGACAGGACGATAGCCTGGAAGGTATCGTCAAGGAGGTTAAAGAGTGGCGAGCGAAGAACGTCAAGCCCGGATTTAAACAGAACTAGCGGCACAAGTACGCTCTATGCCGCACTGTCTGTTTCAGAGAAATAAAACCTTCCGCTATTTTAGCGGGATATTCGTGGTGGTAAGCATAGTCTCATCAGATTCTGCCGCGGTTGATTTGCGTTGATCCAAATCACGACGAATATCTTCATACTGAGAATCCAGCCTGTAGAAACGCCCCATCCAGACCATGGAGAGCAGAATAAGTCCGGCCGGGATATAAAGATAACAAGCTTTGATAGCAAAAAGCGCTTCCGGAGACTGACTCTGATTAGCAATATATCCCCCCCAGGAAAGCAGTCCTCCTGAAATAGCTCCGGCCCCCGCCATCGCGACTTTACCCAGAAAACCATTCACCGAAGTCAGGATGCCCGCAGTATTGATCCCCGTTTTCCATTCACCATAATCGACAGGATCCGCCTGCATGGAAAAATAGATAGTGGTACGCTGACCCGCTCCAACAGAAAGAATAACGGCCCCGATTAATAGCCCCATAACACTTTCATCTGACAGGATCATTACCAGCATTCCACCAAGGTTTATGGCGCAGGAGACCTGGTAGACGTGGATTTTTTTCATTTTTGATGCCAGCCATGGCACAGTCAAGGTGCCAAGCAGCGGAACAAACGTGGATATTCCGGCAACTAGAGCCGTTAATTCGGCGCTACCCACATGGTAAGTGAAATAATAAACTAACGCCCCTGTTTGAAAGAAGAACGCTCCCCACATCAGAAATATATTAACGGCAAATATCTTCCAGGGTTGGTTATTTTTCAGGCCAAACCAGGCGCGAGTCAATGTCATCTTTTCATTAACAACGTTAATTTTCTCTTCTACGTGGCGAAAACTAAGTAGTAAGAAGAAACTCGCAATGCAGCCAAATATAATCGCGGTATAAAGGAATCCCTGCTGCTGATTTCCCTCTCCCAGCGTTTTCACTAAAGGCAAAGTCGCAACAGCCACCAGCGTTGATCCTAACGATCCCATAATGATACGGACTGTCGATAATACGGTACGTTCTTTGGCGTCATTGGTCAGGAACGGAAGCATGGCACTGAAAGGAATATTGACCAGAGTATAGAGAAATGAGAGACAGAGATAAGTAATAAAAGCGTAAACCAGTTTTCCGCTGGTTGAAAAATCTGGCACCCAGAAAACCATCACGCAGAGCAAACCAAAAGGTATAGCGCCGATAAGTAGCCACGGCCGGCAGCGTCCCCAACGGGTAGAAGTATTGTCTATCACCAAGCCCATCAGTACATCTGCAACGCCATCCACTAAGCGTGTCACCAGAAACATAATTCCGGCGTAGTAAGCGGGTAATCCCATAATATCGGTGTAAAAGAACATCAGATACAGCGAGATAAGCTGCCAGACCAGATTACAGGAAAAATCTGCAACCCCATAACCCAGTCGTTGCTGCCATTGAGCGAAGGTAGAAGTCATATTATTCTCTTTTTATTTTTGACGTAACAACCACGCAGGAGTACAGCTCCACGCATGGCAATAGCTGTTTACCAGAGGGCTGCCGTAAGGTGAAAGATAAGGTTTTTCAGGGAGGAAGACTTCCCAGAAAGTATCAGCACCACGGTTAACCATTCCACCCCAGTAGGTTTTAATTTCCTGTTCAGCCTTGTCATACAGTCCGCACTTCATGAGTGCCTCAACATAGTGATGCATCATATAAGGCGTCTGCGGAGTGATATCAGGAGACTCAGAAGATAATCTGTTGATCAGCGCAAGCTGAAAGGCGCTATCTCCTACCCCAGCCAGAATCATCCACACCTGAGAAGCCCATGAAAGTTGCTGCTTATCGCCGCTAACAAAGAATCCAGATTCAGGCTGCCAAAGTTTTTTCAGACTGGCTTCTTTTAATCGGTGTTGCAGTTGTTCAATGCCCGCACTGTATTGGGGTGCCACTGCATTAGCGAGAGGAATAGCTTTCTGTAAACAGTAGATGAACACTCCCTGGGTTGAAGCTTGTTTATTCAGTTGCTCATGCCAGTCGATAAAAGCCCACCATTGCTCACTGTCTTGCAACAAGTCATCAGCATTCAATCTTTCAACAGCTAGTTCGATTTGCCGCCAGGCCGTTGGCCAGAGATCGACAACTGTTTGCCTGTCACCTGTTTGAGCAAAGTAATCCGCTAACGTTGCTACGAAAAACAGTGAGTAATCGAGAAGGTAGGTATCATCAGCAATCACTTCAGGCTGCATAAAAAGATTTGCAGCAACCATGCCATCGTCACGGGTTACGGCGGCGAAAAGGTACAAACAGCGACGAACCAGACTGTCCTGCTGAAAAGTCTGGTAATTGACTAGCGCCTGTAAACGTAAATCACCCAGCCATAACCTTCTGTCGCGCTTAGGACCATCTTCAAACACGGTCTGCATACAGTTTTTCAGCGTCAGTACGCTGATATCATCAATTTTTTGTAAAAGCGGATCGTTAAAGCGCGACAGAGAAATCAAAGAGCGAGCAGACGACACACAGGTAAAGGCAATATGATTAAGCTTAATACCAAATTTCTGCGAAGTAGCAACAACCCGTATTTTGATATAGCGACAACAATAACGTCGAGGCAACTGTATATCGGCTGGCAGCACATCAAGATAGCGATGCTCCTGCTGGAACCAGCTACTGCTCAGCCATCCGGAATAACCGGAGAAGTCTTCAGCTACTTCAGCCGTTATCTCACCAAAAATAAACTGCAAATGCACAGGAGCATCTTGTGGACTGCCCACAACTTCACAACCAAAATTAAGATACCCAACACAGTGGGTTCCTAAATCCAGAATGACTTCATCCCCAGTATTCAGACGCTCTTTTTTCAGCTGTTCCAGGGTTGTAATATCTTCCGCAATCCAACCATGTGGCTGTGTATCATCCCGGTTCATCCCGACAATAGCGCGGGGGATAATCGTTGTTAGTTGTAATTCTGGCGTTAGAGACTCTGCCAGTTTAAGAAACTGATTGTTTTTTCGCAGACGGTGGTCCTGCAGTTGCTGAAATCCTTGTGCCATCTTTGCCTCCTCATAAAGTGATACCGAGAAGATTAAGGGGGAGACCGATAAAGCGGATATTGTGAAATTGCCATTTATTAAAGGCGGATGTCACTGGAAGAGAGTTGTGGAAGGATGTGATCACAGTTTAGCAACACAGGCTGGAAAGCGTAAAATTGATGCTTTAATGTAGATCTATTGTCTCTCGTTTCCCAGGAATGCCAGTATCATGCATAAGCTTTGTATTGATGATTATTTCATTCATAACAATGATCGGTTCTCGGTCTACTCCAGCGATCCTGAAGATAATAACCATGAGCATTGCCATGAGTTTGCAGAGCTGGTACTCGTCGAGAGCGGGCATGGTCTACATGTTATCAACGGTAAGCCGAGTTATATACAGGAAGGAGATATCTTCTTTGTTAATGAGGGGGATTATCATTTTTATGATGAGCTAGGGACACTAAAAATAACCAATCTGCTCATTAATCGGAGACAAGATTTTCATTTTTTAAGTAATACCACGCCTTTAATTAATAGTATCAACGAGGCTGCGAAATTACAGCGTGGCTGGTTATTACCTGAACAACGGAATAGCTGTCAGTCACTGATAGCACAACTGAGTCATTCTCAACAACAAAATACCAGTGAAATGGCACTCGCTTTTAAAGAGATGATTTTTTTTCAGCTCTTAATGGCCATCAATCAAGCAACTAGCGATATTAGCCGCGGTCACACCAAATACAAATTACATCAACTCATCGGCTGGCTACAAGATAACTGCTTTGAAGAGATAAACTGGGAAGCATTAGCTGAGCAGTTTTTACTGACTAAACGAACGCTGTATCGTCAAATTAAAAATACCACTGGCATGACCCCTGAACATTTTATTAAGAGACTCCGTCTGGTGTCTGCCCGCGCAAAAATACGCGAGAGTGAAGAAAGTATCACTGATATTGCTTATATGTGCGGATTTTCAAACAGTAATCATTTTACCTCCTGCTATAAAAATGTGTTTGGCCACACACCTTCTAGTGAGCGAGCCAGAGCCGAGAAGTGAAATACCTGCTCAGGAACGCAAAATCTCTAAAACGGTGAACCGCAGGTGGGAGGTAATACTCGACTCCTGACCTTTCTCCCGAAGAATTAATGAATACAATTCACTAACCCTAGCTTATTGCCCTATCTAATCGAATAAATCACTTTGCGTTAAGCTTTCCAGACAGCAGCTGAGGGAGAGCGCTATGCACTATTTGCGCGTTCATACCACAACCAAAGAAGGGCTTATTCAATGCAAAAACGTTATCTCGGTAAATCCAGTCTTGAAGTATCCGCTCTGGGTCTCGGTTGTATGGGGCTGAGTCATGGCTATGGTCCGGTGACAGATACCCGCCAGGCTGTCGAACTGATTCGCGCAGCGGTTGAACGGGGTATCACATTCTTCGATACTGCTGAAGTCTACGGCCCTTATCTGAATGAAGAGGTCGTCGGCGAAGCCTTAAAACCCTTGCGTCACCGAGTCGCGATCGCCACCAAGTTTGGTTTTACCTTCGGTGCTGATAACAAACAACAGATTTTAAACAGCCACCCAGAATCTATTCGTAAAGCTGTAGAGGGATCTCTACGCCGCCTTAAAACAGATGTTATTGATCTGCTCTATCAGCATCGTGTTGATCCACAAATCCCTATTGAAGATGTTGCAGGTACAGTAAAAGATTTGATTGATGAGGGAAAAGTAAAACATTTCGGCCTTTCTGAAGCCGGAGCGCAAACTATTCGGCGTGCACATGCAGTACAACCGGTTACTGCCCTGCAAAGCGAATATTCAATGTGGTGGCGTGAGCCAGAACAGGAAATTTTACCCCTGCTGGAAGAGCTCGGTATTGGTTTTGTCCCCTTCAGCCCACTCGGTAAAGGTTTCCTGACCGGTTCTATTAAAACGGGAACCACATTTTCTCAGGACGACTATCGTAGTACCGTGCCACGTTTCGCCGCACCCGCGATTGAAGCGAATGAAAAGCTGGTGACTCTGTTAAGTGAACTTGCTGCGACAAAGGGTGTGACATCAGCACAAATCGCGCTGGCATGGCTGCTGGCTCAAAAACCGTGGATTGTGCCTATTCCTGGCACGACAAAACTGCACCGGCTGGAGGAGAATATTGCCGCGGCAGAGCTTATTCTTTCTCAGCATGATTTACATCAGATAACACAACGACTTGAAACAATAAAAATTGTCGGCGAACGCTATTCGCCAGAACATCAGGCGCGCGTCGGCCGTTAAAACTCAAATGGGTTTGCAGCACGCTGCAGACCCGTTATTCCAAAGACCTGAGACCATTATCCTCAGGAACATAGAGATACCCAATCCCGCCCCCTGCCCTGACACGTAACGGTTTCCCTCTCTTCTCAATTCACAGTGATAAAGACGGCCCCCCAGATACAGATATATTCCTCCAGACAGGCACCAGCATGCCCGCCGAATTGTTTTTAGTCTGCCTCAAAATTAATATTCACATCACAAAACGGTCAAATACACACAAACGGTCATTATCGGTCATGGTAGTGTGATTGAAGGATCAAGAAAGAAAATAGAAACTGAATAGTTCCAAGACGTTACTTGATTAATATTTGTGATATTGATCACTTAATATAAAAAACATACAAAAACACTTACATAAATTATGTGACATAAATCACCATAAAGAGTTGGTGTCATTCTTCACCTGTGGACTCGTACCTGGCACACATTTTCTCACTACAGTATCGAGTACTTTATTAAGCATCGGAGGGCATGATGTTACCGATAGAAAGACAACAAAGAATTATCGATGAAATAAATATAAATGGCAGAGTACTGGTGGTTGAATTAGTAGCACTGTGCCAAGTCTCTCAGGAAACAATTAGACGAGATCTTAGTCAATTAGAAAAAAGAGGTTTATTACAGCGTAGTCATGGTGGTGCCGTTCTCGCGAAAAGAGAGCTAAATACACAGCAGAATAATAACCGTGTCGCTAATGAACAGGGTTTATCTTTTCGCCAAAGAATTAATGAACGTGTAGATGAAAAAATGGCGATAGCGAAACGGGCATTAGATTTTGTCAGCCCAGGAGATTGTCTGTTACTGGATGACAGTACGACCGGCTGGTATTTTTCTCGTCAGCTACCTGATATTGAATTAACTGTAATCAGTAATTCTCTTAGAGTTGTTCAGTCTTTGGCGGCACGGAGCAATATAAGAACTATTTGTCTCGGCGGGGAATATTCAGACCGATATGAAAGTTTCCATGGCGTTGTCACCGAACAGCCACTACGTGAATTTCAAATTAATAAAATATTTTTCTCTTGTAGCAGTTTAAGTAGTGATGGTTATTTACGTGAAGGCAATGAAAATAGCGCTCACCTTAAACAACAAATGATTCTTGCCGCAGAACGTAAATATCTGTTGCTTGATGGTAGTAAATTTTTAAACCCCTCATTCGCAAGAATCTGTCATTACCGCGATGTGGACTTTCTTATTACTGACCAATTAAAAAACAAAGAGCTGGAAAAGGAACTAGCGTGGAACGGCGTCAATATTATTGACTGCTCACAACGCAATAATCCTAAACAGCTAATTAAAAATTAAATCGGAGTCTTTATGAAGAAACATCTTATTACCTGCAGCCTGATTGCCCTGTTCGCAACCGCTACCGTTCATGCAGAAGAAAAATTACGCATGGGTGTGGTAGTAAAAATCGGTGGTATTCCTTGGTTTAATGCCATGGAAGCAGGTATTAAAAGTGAAGCCGAAAAACGCGGAATTGATGCCTGGATGGTAGGCCCTACGGCTGCTGACCCAGCGTTACAAGTTCGTGCTATCGAAGATTTAATCGCCCAGAAAGTCGACGTCATTGGTGTTGTTCCTAACGATCCGAAAGTACTGGAGCTGGTGATTAAACGTGCACGTGATGCCGGGATCAAAGTCATCACCCATGAGTCACCAGGTCAGAAAGATGTGAACTGGGATTTTGAACTGGTTGATGCCCAGACCCATGGAATCAACCATATGAAAGAATTAGCAAAATGTATGAATGAAGAAGGCAAATATGCCATGTATGTCGGCAGCCTGACCGTTCCTCTGCATCAAGAATGGACTGACTCAGCGTTAAATTACCAGAAAGAGCATTACCCTAAAATGCAGCTGGTTACTGATAAATTTGGTGTCGGTGAGTCACTCGATAACTCCATCAGAACCACCAATGAACTGATGTCTAAATATCCTGATCTTAAAGGAATTATGGCTTTTGGTTCTCAAGGTCCGATTGGTGCTGGTCGTGCGGTAATGAGTCGTAATAAAACTGACCAAGTCTGCGTTATTGGCTCATTCAGCCCAGGCCAGGGTGCAACGCTGGTACAGAGAGGCGCGATTAAAGGCGGATATATCTGGAACCCACAAACCGCAGGTGAAGTATTTGTTCGCGTCGCCGATATGCTGCAGAAAAATGAACCTATCACCGACGGCATGACCATTGAAGGTTTAGGAAAAGTAAAAGTTGACCAGGAAAATCGCACCATTCTGGGTAATAGCACCGAGAGCCTGGATAAAGAAAACTTACCGAAACTGGTAAAAATGGGACTGTAAAAAATGAATGAGCACACTTCAAATACACTTATTTCCCTTGAGAACCTGTCAAAAACCTTTGGTGGTAATCGGGCATTAAGTGATATTTCTATGACTTTACTGGCGGGAGAGGTGCACTGTCTTGCTGGCACAAATGGCTGCGGTAAAAGCACATTAATTAAAGTCATTTCCGGGGTGCATACTCCGGATAGTGGTAGCTCTATCACTTTAGGGGATGGTGCACCCTGCCCTAAATTGTCCGCTCGTCAGGCTCGTGACTTTGGTATTCAGGTTATTTATCAGGACCTGTCGCTATTTCCAAATTTATCAGTCTGGGAAAATATTGCCTTTGAGCATAATCTGGAAGGCCTGCTGCGCTGGCATAACAAGTCAAAACTTAAGAAAGCGGCACGTGATGTTATTGAGAAACTGCAGTTTGATCTAGATATTGACCAGCAGGTATTTTCACTTTCCATTGCCGAGCGTCAGCAGGTAGCTATTTGTCGTGCGTTAGTTGCTGATGCTCGTCTGGTTATTATGGACGAGCCTACCGCGTCACTCACCAGAACCGAAGTTAATCAGTTATTAAAAACCGTAAGATATCTGAAAGAGTCTAATATTTGTGTGGTATTTGTTAGCCACCGACTCGATGAAGTACTGGAAATATCAGACCGGGTTACCGTGATCCGCGATGGCAGTATTATTGGTTGCTGGCCAGCAAACCAGATGACACCACATCACTTAACGGAGCTGATGACCGGTAAAAAACTTGATTATCAAATGAAGGCACCCACCAGAGTTGAAGATCGCGTTATTCTCGAAGTTGAGAATTTAACCCGCGCGAATCAATACTCAAACGTCAATTTTAAACTCTATAAAGGTGAAATCATCGGGCTCTGTGGCCTGTTAGGATCCGGGCGTACTGAGCTTGCCCTGTCTTTATTTGGCATGACCAAACCTGATAGTGGAAAAATCTGGCTGGACAGTAAACCAGTACGTTTTAAAACTCATGAAGACGCCATTAAATCTGGCATTGGCTACGTTTCTGAAGACCGGCTGACACTAGGTTTAGTTCAGCAACAGTCAGTTGCTGATAATATGGTATTAACGATCCTTGATAAACTTAAAAATCGTTTTCATTTAATTGATGAATATAGAAAGAATAAAATAATATTAGAGTGGATCCAGCAGTTAGGGGTACGCGTTGCCGACCCAGAGTTAGCCATCTCGACACTTTCTGGCGGTAATCAACAAAAAATTGTGCTCGCTAAATGGGTATTAACTCAACCGCAAATATTAATATTAGACTCACCAACTGTGGGCGTTGATGTGGGTGCTAAAGCCAGTATTTATCAGCTTATTCATGCTCTGGCAAAAGAAGGGATCTCTATTATTATCATTTCCGATGAGATCCCAGAAGTTTGGTATAACTGTGATCGCATTATGCATTTTCGTGATGGCACTATAAATGCTGAATATAAACCTGATTCCGTTGAGCAGCAGCAGCTAGCCGAGGTAATTAATGCTTAATCTATCGCGCTTACGGCCGACTTCCAGTCAAGGCTGGCTTGCCTGGGTACTTGTTGTCGCTATTGCCTTTTTTAGTCTGGCAAGCGAGCAGTTTCTGACAATTCAAAACTTACTGGATTTAGCTGAAAGCTATGCAGTGACCGGTATATTTGCTCTGGGACTCTTTGTGGTATTGGTTACTGGGGGAATCGATATTTCCTTTGCCGCTGTAGCCTCCGTGGTTCAGTATTTTATCGCTACGCTGTTTATTCAGTTCCAGTTTGATAATGCCATACTCAGTATTTTACTGGCCATTGCCTGTGGAACATTATTTGGTGTTATTAATGCACTGTTAATTACCACGCTACGAGTCGTCTCGATCATTATCACCATCAGTATGCAGTCACTACTGTTTGGTTTGCTGATGTGGGTGACCGCAGGGCGGAGTATTTACTCCCTTCCGGACTGGTGGATTTCACTGCGTACCGTGCTGCCATTTGAAGTGGGTGGCGTTCAGTTCCAGCTTGGATTACCGCTGGTCACCATGCTGGTTATCGCCGCAGCCACTGCGCTGCTGCTGAATAAAACTAATCTTGGCCGTCAGCTTTATGCAGTCGGTGGTGACCCAGAGTCAGCGCGACGTATCGGCATCAGAGTTGGCCTGATACATGTTTTTGCCTATGGCTGGTTAGGCGCCATGGCCGCTATCGGCGGACTGGTTCAGGTTTATCGTATGGGAGAAGTGGTCCCTAATGCCTTAGTGGGCGGTGAACTCGATGTACTGGCAGCCACTGTTTTAGGCGGTGCCAGTCTGATGGGCGGAAAAGGCACCGTCAGCGGTACCTTAATGGGTGTATTCCTTATCGCGATTCTAAAAAATGGCCTTAACTTAGTCGGCGTATCTAATTACTTCATGAATATTGTAGTCGGTGTGATTATCGTTATTGCGATTGCGGTAACACATTATAAAAAGCGTAAAGAAACTGATGTCAGCTTTGTCTAATTAAAGGCGTATCGTTATGAAACTAATTTCCGCTCTACGTCCCGATAGTAGCAATGCTGGACTTTTGCTCCTCATTGCGTTGGCCCTTAGCTGTTTTACAGTGCTATTACCGGGACGTTTTCTTACTGATTCAACATTTATGAGTATGGCTTTCCAGTTACCCGAACTGGGTTTACTTACCTTAGCCATGTTTATTGCTATTTTAAGTGGTGGATTAAATTTAGCGATTATTGCGACATCTAATGTAACAGCGCTATTTATGGCCTGGGTGCTGTTAAGTATGCTGCCCGCTGATGCCAGTATTTCTTATCAGTTATTATGGCTCTTTATCGCGATTATCGGTGCAATGTGTATTGCCGTAGTTATTGGTGTCATCACCGGAATGATGATAACGCGGATTGGTGCTCACCCTATTCTGGTGACACTCGCCACGATGATGACCCTTAACGGTATTGGTATTTGGCTAACCAAAGGCTCGGCACTGAGTGGTATGCCTGAAGTCATCAGAACACTGGGCTCAGATACCTTTATCGGTATTCCATTACCATTATGGGTTTTCTTTATCGCCGCAGTCTCACTGGCTTTATTCCTCGGGAAAACACGGCCAGGGAAATGTATTTACATGGGTGGCAGTAATATTAACGCCACCTGGTTTAGTGGTGTTAACACCCATCGGGTAGTGATTTTAGTCTACGTTATCTCTAGTTTACTCTGCGTACTCGCAGGTTTAATTATGATGGCCAGATTTAACTCAGCAAGAATGGGATATGGTGATGCCTATTTATTGCTGACAGTATTAGCCATTATTTTAGGCGGAACCGACCCTAACGGTGGATTTGGCCGCGTATCCGGCGTCGTTCTTTCTTTAGTTGCCTTACAGATATTATCGACTGGCTTTAACTTAATGAATATTAGTCAGCATGTTAGCCTGGCTATGTGGGGTGCTGTATTAATTGTAGTACTTGCGCTTAAACACTTTAAATCACGTTTTAATGAACATCGTGCAGTTAAAAAAAGCAGACTGACGGCACAATCAAAACCTCTTATTGAAAAAAAGGAATAATAATGCGTATTCAAGTATCCCCTTCATTAATGTGTATGAACTTAATAGAAATAAAAAGCCAATTAGCGACTCTTGATACCCGTGCTGATTTTTTACATGTCGATATCATGGACGGCCACTATGTAAAAAACATTACTTTGTCGCCTTTTTTTATTGAACAAATCAGGCCTTATACTCAAGTCGCTATTGACGTGCATTTGATGGTTGAAGAGCCAACACATTTTATTGATGCTATCGCTAAAGCAGGGGCTGATTATATTTGCCCGCATGCCGAAACTATCAACCGTGATGCTTTCCGGGTTATCAACCAGATCCGCTCTCATGGCAAAAAAGTCGGTATCGTTTTAAACCCAGCCACACCGGTGTCTTACATTCACCATTATATTCACTTGGTCGATAAAATTACCGTGATGACAGTCGATCCTGGTTACGCGGGTCAGCCATTTATTCCTGAAATGCTGTTAAAAGTTAAAGAGCTGAAAGAGCTGAAAGAACGTCATGGTTATTCTTATCTGATTGAGATCGATGGTTCTTGTAACGTTAAAACTTATGAAGATTTAATCGGTGCCGGTGCCGAAGTATTAATCGTGGGAACCTCCGGATTATTCAATATTCATCAGGATCTAGAAACGGCCTGGGATATGATGAGAACCAGCATTGATAATGCGCAAAGTGCCATACAGGAAACCGTATGAAGAAACGTTGGCTTGGTATCGACATTGGTGGAACGGGAACGCGCTTACAGCTAATGGAAGAAGGACGTGTTTGGAGTACTTACCGCAAGGTCAGTACTTCAAGCTGGGCTCAGCAACCTGATGCGCTCAATGCACTGGGCCAACTTATTATCGACACGCTTGAAGACCAGAGTGTTTCAGGAATTATGCTGGGTTTGCCGGGAGTGTTAAGTCGCGACCGCCAGCGCGTCATTTCGCTGCCCTTTATTCAGGCATTAGATGGACAGCCTGTGAGTGACATTCTTAGCCAGCGTATCGGCGTGCCGGTAGCCATGGATAAGGATGTTAATCAGTTAATGACCTGGGATCTGATGCAGCTAGATACACTGCCAGATTCCGCGGTAGGTATTTATCCTGGCACCGGTATGGGTAATAGCCTGTGGCTTAATGGTCAGTTTTACCACGGCCAGCACGGCGGTGCGGGAGAACTGGGTCATATCCCGATTGAAGGAAATGACTTACCCTGCCCTTGTGGTAATCGGGGCTGTGCAGAGACCTTGACCTCTGGAAACTGGCTACGCAACTGGGCAGAGCAACATGCCTCAGATGTCAGCATGTCGAATCTGTTTACCCACTATGGTGAGCATGCTGATTTGCAGGCTTTCATCTCCCGGCTTGCGCGACTTATTGCGACTGAAATCAATATTCTTGACCCTGAATATCTGATTCTGGGTGGTGGAGTATTAGCGATGGAGAATTTCCCCTTAACCCAGTTACGTGACCGTATTCGATCCTATCTTCGCCCACCAGTAACCCGGGATGGATTAAAAATAGTGTTCAGTCAGTCAACGGATTATACCGGTTGTCGCGGAGCATGTTTAGCCGCTGAGCGGCACTTCAGGAGCCCATTATGAGCGGAAGAGTCTGTGTGTTCGGATCGTTTAATCTTGATGTTGTCGCCACCATGAGCCGCTTCCCAAGACCAGGTGAATCCTTGACAGCGTACCACAGCAATATGGGACCTGGCGGTAAAGGGGCTAATCAGGCGACCGCCGCATTGCGTGCCGGGGCTCGCGTTCACTATATCGGCAAAGTGGGTAATGATGATTTCGGAGTCTTTGCCCGTCGCCACTTAGAAAAAACCGGTTTTGATGCTATCACGCTCTTTACCTGCAAAGAGAAACCGACCGGTAATGCCTTGATCTACGTTGCTGGTGAAGATGCTGAAAATATGATTTCTGTCTATCCGGGAGCGAATACCACCGTTACCGCAGCAGAGGTCAGTCGCTGTCAGCCCACGGTCGCCGCGGCAGATATTCTGTTAGTGCAATTAGAGAATAACCTCAGTGCTATTCAGAAAATGGTCGATAATGCGCATCAGGCAGGAACCTATATTATTCTAAACCCTGCGCCGTGGCAGAAAGTCGGCAATGCGCTATTAAAGAAAGTGGATCTCCTGACGCCTAACTGCTCGGAAGCTGAACAGTTAACGGGAATAGAAGTTTCCGACCTGCAAAGCGCTCAGCGTGCAGCAAATGCCTTGCATGCAAAAGGGGCCTGCCGAGTGATTATTACCCTTGGTATGGAGGGAGCACTGCTATCAACCCCTGAACAGCAGTTCAGAATTCCGATATTCCCTGCTCAGCCTTGTGATACTACTGGCGCGGGAGACTCTTTTAACGGCGCGTTAGCGGCACGTTTAGCCGCGGGAGAATCAATACTTCCTGCATCGATATTTGCCTCAGCCTATGCTTCTTTATGCGTTGAACGTAAAGGTGCGGCGGAGTCGATGCCGACTTATGCAGAAGCTTTAGCCCGTTTACAGCAGTATCCGGAGTATGTTCCAGAACTTCTGGAGCAGATAGCATAAATATTGAAAGCAGATGCCGGGATAGAACACAACATATCAGTACTCATACAGCGGATATGTGACGTCAGATCTACGGCATCGCTGAAAAATGATGCCTGAATCTATTCCAGGTCAGCACCATTACTGGCAATCACTTTCTGATACCAGTAGAAGGATTTCTTCTTCTTCCGCTCACGTGTTCCCTGCCCCTGATCGTCCAGATCGACATAAATAAAGCCGTAGCGTTTACTTAGCTCCCCTGTGGATGCAGCGACCAGGTCAATGCATGACCAGGTGGTATAGCCGATAACCGGAATACCGTCTTCTATCGCCTCGCCCATGGCATGAATATGGCTGCGCAAGTAGTCAATACGATAGTCATCATTGATTTCACCTTCTGCGGTGACTTCATCTCGCGCACCGAGGCCATTTTCGACCAGGAACAGTGGCTTCTGATAGCGGTCATACATCATATTCATCGTGATGCGTAACCCCAGAGGATCGATACCCCATCCCCAGTCACTGACCTTGATATGCGGGTTTTTCAGTGATTTAACGACGTTTGCCTCACTGCTATTCTGCTCGTTCATTTCTGCAGAAGTACAACGGGAAGCGTAGTAGCTAAATGAGACAAAATCGACGGTATTAGCAAGAATGGCCTCATCGCCCGGCTCTGTCACCAGCGAAATACCTTTTTCTTTGAATAGGCGGGTGGTGTAAGCCGGATAGTATCCACGCGCCTGTACATCAATAAAAAACAGATTCTCGCGGTCTTTACTCAGTGCTGCCCAGACATCACCAGGTTTGCATGACCAGGGGTAAAAAATCCCCCCCGCCAGCATACAGCCCACCTGGTTTTCAGCATTCACCTCATGGGCAATGCGTGTAGCCTGGGCACTGGCCACTAACTGGTGGTGAGCAGCCTGGTATTTAACCTGGTCATGGTTTTCATCAGCGCCAAAAACCAGACCCGCACCAGAGAAGGGGCTGTGCAGCATGATGTTAATTTCATTGAAGGTGAGCCAGTACTTCACCAGACCACTAAACTCTTCAAAACAGGTTCGGGCATAGCGGCTAAAAAAATCCACCATTTTTCGATTGCGCCATGAGCCATATTCAATCACCAGATGCATCGGCACATCGAAATGGCACAAGGTCACCAGTGGCTCAATATTGTATTTTCTACACTCATTAAACAGGTCACGATAGAAAGCGATACCTTCAGCATTGGGTGTCAGTTCATCGCCATTAGGGTAAAGACGGCTCCAGGCGATAGAGGTTCTAAAAACGCTGAATCCCATCTCGGCAAGGAGCGCAATGTCTTCTTTATAGTGATGATAAAAATCGATAGCCTGGTGACTGGGATAATATTCATCTTCACGCAGGCTGAAGCGTTCTTCCTGCCCAAGCTTAACCGGCATCCGATTACTGCCGTGGGGGATCATGTCCACCGTGGTCAGCCCTTTTCCCCCTTCACGGTACGCCCCCTCAGCCTGATTAGCAGAGATGGCTCCCCCCCAAAGGAAGTTATCGGGAAATCTTGATGTGGACATGCGTACTTCTCCGTTAATTAATTCAGACGTTAACTTGTTGTGACTGAGTGGCTTTCTGCTCAACAGACTCTTTTTTATCGTTAGGTGTTTCAACCGGAATATCTTCAAATCCGAGCAACAGAGTGACAATAAACGACATCACTATCGCCATTACCATGACGCCAAATACCCAGACGATGCTCATTGGATTTTGTGGATCGAAGAATTGCACACTGGTAAACAGCCCTGGTGAAGCCATGGAATGGCTCGCTAATCCGCCAATTCCGGCAACTGCACCACAGAAAAACCCGGTAATTAAGCTCGCGATCAGTGGCCGTTTAAGACGCAGGGCAACACCATATAAGGCAGGTTCAGAGATCCCGGCCACAATGGCAGAGGCGGCAGCAGCGAGTGCGGTTTGACGTAACTCAGGATTTTTGGTGCGCCAGGCAACAGCCAGCGATGAACCGCCTAAGGCAAGGTTGGCACCGATTTCTGACGGCATTACCATACCTTCTTTGCCTGTTTCAGCAATGGTCTGAATGATGGTCGGGGTAAATACCCGATGCATACCGGTCATCACCAGCAGTGGCCAGAGTGCGCCCATGATAGCGACCGATAACCAGCCCAGATAATGGTGAATGGTATACACCACAGAGGAAATACCGCTACCAATCCAGATACCTACAGGCCCAATAAAGATAATCGCAATCGGGGATGCAATCAGGAATATCAGCATCGGTTTGAGGAAGTTCTTAGTGACCGCCGGGGTTATCTTATCGACCCATCTCTCAATGTAGGAGAGGAGCCAAGTCATGCACAACGCCGGGATCACGGTATAGGTGTATTTCACAGCCGTAATCGGAATACCAATAAACTCTACTGGCTGACCTTGAGCTGCTTTAGCCATCAAGTCGATAAATGCCGGATGCACCATCACCCCTGAGATGGCAATCGCCAGCGACATATTGGTTTTGAACTTAACCGCCGCAGAGGCCGCCACCATAATCGGCAGGAAAAAGAACGCACCGTCACCAATCACATTGAGCAGGATAAGTGTGGAAGAGCCTTTGGTCAGGATACCGCTCATTTCCAGAACCATGGCCAGTAGCTTGATCATGGATGCGCCAATAATCGCAGGGATCAGTGGTGACATCGTCCCAATCAAAGCATCAAGGATCCCGGCGCCTACACGGCGAAAAGACCAGGGACTTTTGCTCGCTGGCCGCGTTTCCTGTGCTGTACCTTCTGGCAGTAATTTGATGACTTCTTCATAGGCTTTCGAAACCGTATTGCCAATAATCACCTGGCATTGCGAGTCCGTCTTCACCACGCCCATCACACCGGTAATGCTTTTTAAACGTGCCAGATCAACCGATTCGTCATTTTTCAGTACGAACCGCAGGCGCGTCATACAGTGGGTGACGGCAGAGATATTTTCTACCCCGCCGATAGCATCAACAATCGAACGAGAAACAGCCGCATAGTTCTTTGACATGGGTAAATGAGCTCTTGTAATCGCACTCGACATCCAGCGGCATACGACACTGAATGTAACGGAGGCAAATCCCGATTCTTGGCGAATTTATTTAAGTTAATGTATTAACTGATATTTTCTATCGTTAATTTAATATTTATGTTACTAGGTAAAAAAAGAGGTAACCGGTTCCACACAATATTTGTTTTATTTAAGAAAAATTCAATTTATTTTTTATTTTGATTGTTTTTATGTGATCGTTTTCACGAAACAGCCGGGTATTTCTGATGAAACCCCTCCTCGTGCTCACACGCAGCTCTGCACCTCTACAGATAAAATGTGTAAAATGATTTCGGTATCAATTTGTCGGGATCAAGACATGTCTACAATGCAGGAAGTGGCGAAGCGGGCGAACGTATCAAAAGCGACGGTTTCGCGCGTGTTGTCAGGGAAAGGCTATACCAGTGATGAAACCAAAACTCGGGTCTATCAGGCTATTGAGGAAACGGGCTATCGTCCTAATTTGCTGGCGCGTAATCTTTCGACCAGCAAGTCTGCCTGTATTGGTCTGGTGGTGACCAACAATCTTTATCAGGGTAGTTATTTTAGTGAGATCCTGTCACAGGCAGCAAAAAAGCTTGAGGACAATGGCCGGCAGTTGATTCTGGTCGATGGAAAACACAGTGCCGATGAAGAGCGAGCCGCGATTCAATTTCTGCTCGGATTACGCTGTGATGCCATCATTGTTTATCCCCGTTTTCTCAATGTCAGTCAGATGGATGAGATAATCGAGCAACATACCCAGCCGATTATGGTCGTTAACCGTAAACTGAGAAAAAATCAGAGCCACTGTATTGCCTGTGACCATAAAGGCTCCAGTTTTAATGCCACCCAGTATCTGATTTCTCGTGGTCATAAAGAAATTGCCTTTATCACCGGTTCCATGGACTCGCCGACAGCGATTGAACGCCTGGCGGGTTATAAAGAAGCGTTGCTTGCCAATGGCATTGAGATTATCGAGTCATTAATTATCCAAGGCCGCTGGACACCACTTTGCGGAGCAGAGGCCGTGGCAAAGTTACAACACCAGGCGGCGCCTTTTAGCGCTATTCTGGCCAGCAATGATGATATGGCTATTGGTGCAATCAAAGCACTGGATAACGCAGATATTGCCGTTCCCCATCAGGTTTCAGTGATCGGTTTTGATGATATTCCAACCGCTCCATTCCTTAAACCGGCATTATCCAGTGTTAAAGATCCGGTCAATGGAATGATTAATGAGGTGATTCATCGAGTTATTTCCATGCTCGATGGGGGGCATTTCTCAAAAGATAATATCTTTACCTCTGAACTAAAAATCAGGGATTCAGTTGGCGATGGCCCCTTTTTTTCGGATAGGATATCGAGTTAAAGACAGAATGTTAACAATATGAAAATACTATACAGGGGAAACTATTTGATATATCAAATACCCTCTGTACGAATTATGATCACTATTAGTCAAATCAACTATGGAAATAACCTATTTTTTATCTTTTTAGCGATAATTACTAATGATTGCGGTTTGTGAGCCATATAATGGTTTTGCTGAAAAGTGAGGAATAATATACTGCTTAATTAACCTCATAATTATATAATCTAAAAGAGATTTTCAATGAAAACATATATTAAGTTGTTTGCTGTTCTCGCTATTATCGGGGCTCTTGCAGGCTGTGCACGTACTGCACCTATAGCTCAAATTAACTCAACGGTTAGCTCAGGTCATACGCAGGCTGAAGTTAAAAGCGCGATTCTAAAAGCGGGTGCGCAACGGCAGTGGATAATGTCGGAAGTTAAACCAGGGGTTATCAAAGCTCGTCAGCAAAGTCATCAACACCAAGCTGAAGTGCAGATAACCTATACCGCTACTGGCTATAATATCAAATATGATAGCAGCCTCAATTTGAAAGCTTCTGGTGGGAAAATACACAAAACGTATAACCGCTGGGTACGTAATCTGGATAAAGATATCCAAGTATCTCTGGCGAGCAGCACTAACATGTAATTACGTTAAACACCGGGCTGTTTACAGCCCAATTATATTTTACTTCTGAAATAGGCTTTCCTCACATGTACCAACAGGACTCGCTCAGTGCACTGGATGCAATTAGTGAAGCACAACGTATAGCCTTTGCGCCAATGTTGTTTCAAACCGCGTTGTGTCTACGAAATATGGGAGTCCTCACCTGGCTGGACAAGCAAGGTAAACAGGGTGCAACACTCGAAGAGATTACCGAAAATAGTCCTCTCAACGAATATGCCGCCAGCATCCTGCTGGATATGGGGTTAAGTGGGCGAATTATTACCCATAAAGAAGGCTACTATTATCTCACTAAAGTAGGCCATTATCTTTTACATGACCCAATGACCCGTGTGAACATGAATTTTACTCAGGATGTTTGCTATCAAGGTCTGTTTTATCTGGAAAATGCGCTAGAGGAAGGAAAGCCCACCGGGTTACAAGTATTTGGCGACTGGCCAACGATTTATCCCGCATTGTCACAGTTACCCACCACGGCACGTAACAGTTGGTTCGCCTTCGATCATTACTATTCGGACGGAGCCTTCAAGGCTGCGCTACCACACGTGTTCGCCAGTCACCCGGCAACGCTGTACGATATTGGCGGAAATACCGGGCAATGGGCATTACGGTGCTGTCAGTACGATAAAAATATCGCAGTAACCTTATTCGATTTACCACAACAAATTGCACTTGCCCGAGAAAATATCGACAATACAGGATTATCTCATCGCATCGATTTCCATGCTGTGGATATGCTGGGTGATACCCCTTTACCAGCTGAAGCTGATATCTGGTGGATGAGCCAGTTCCTGGACTGTTTTTCTCCGGAACAAATTATCACCATGCTGAGAAAAGTGGCTGACGCGATGAAACCCGGGTCAAAGCTCTGCATCATGGAGCTGTTCTGGGATGCACAGAAATTTGAAGCGGCCTCATTTAGCCTGAACGCCTCTTCGCTTTATTTTACCTGTATGGCTAACGGCAATAGTCGTTTCTACAGTGTAGAAAAGTTTTATCACTACTTGGACCAGGCGGGATTTCAAGTTGATAAACGCTACGACAATTTAGGTTTTGGGCATACTTTACTGATATGCGAAAAAAAATAACAAAGTGGTGTTAAAACGCCATCTACCCTAAATACTTCAATTTGCTTGTAGGCGCCAGGTTCAGACAGGCGATGAGCATAGATAAACTATATGATTCGGCTGTCTGAATGCAGGCAACACCCAAGCGACTTGAAGTATGAAGGGTATAAGTATCACCGGATTATCGCGGACACGCACCGATGAAATTTGCATTAAATATTATCGACTGGCAGGCAATGGCTCCAGGATTAAGCGAGACAGCACAGTGGCATGAATGGTCGCTATCTTCGCGTGCTATCAATCCTGCCGAGCCTTATGCCAGACTCAGCGAATTACCCATGATGACTGCACGTCGCCTCAGCTCCGGCAGCAAGCTGGCCGTTGAATGCGGGCTGGCAATGTTAAAGCGCCATGAAATAGATGCCGTACTCTACACCAGCCGCCATGGTGAACTGGAACGAAACTACCGGATCTTACATGCGCTGGCGACACAACAGGCCGTCTCACCGACTGATTTTGCCTTATCAGTACATAACTCTGCCGTAGGTAATCTGACTATCGCGGCGAAGAAACCTATTGTCTCTTCCTCACTCTCTGCGGGTAAAGATACTTTCCAGCAAGGGCTGTGCGAAATAATGGGCCTGCTACAAGCAGGGTATCAGCGGGTATTAATGGTCGATTTTGATGGCTTTATCCCTGAGTTTTATCACCCACAGCTCCCTCCAGAGATGCCGCTCTGGCCGTTTGCGGTCGCGCTGGTGATTGAATCTGGCCATGCTTTGCAGTGTGAAACCCACCCGCAAAGCGCGCAGGGCGAATCGACCTTGCCGCAAAGTTTGTTGTTTCTACGATACTACTTACAAGATATCGACGCATTCACGCTCCCGGGAGAGCGTATGCAGTGGCAGTGGAAACGGTGATAAACAACATGATGCAGCGTATAAACCGAATATGGCGACGGGTAATGACCGGCTTCTGCTTTGCGCTGTTTGGGATAGGCGGCCTGCTACTCTCTGTCATCGGGTTTAACCTGCTATTAGTCCTGGTTAGGGATAAAATATATCGCCGCCGTCTTGCCAGGCGCAGTATTGCCATCAGTTTTCGTTTTTTTTTAACGGTGGCAAAGAGACTGGGAGTGCTGGATTACCAGATTGAAGGAGGCGATATTTTGCGCCAGGAGCGTGGATGTCTGGTGGTGGCGAATCATCCGACGCTTATCGACTATGTGCTTCTGGCCTCAGTGATGCCAGAAACCGACTGTCTGGTGAAAAGCGCGCTGCTGAAAAATCCTTTCCTTGGTGGCGTGATCCGGGCCGCAGATTACCTGACCAACAGCCAGGCCGATACTCTGCTGCCCGCCTGCCAGCAACGTCTGGATCAAGGCGATACTATTTTAATTTTCCCTGAAGGGACACGCACGCGTCCGGGTGAAAAAATGACGTTGCAACGCGGTGCCGCCAATATCGCCGTACGCTGCAACAGCGATTTACGCATAGTGGAAATCCACTGTAGCGAGCATCTGCTGGACAAACAGAGCAGATGGTATGACGTTCCACCCACCAAACCCCTGTTTAGCGTGAAGGTGCGTGAGCGAGTACGAATTGACCAATTTTACGATGTAAATTCACAAGAACCGGCGCTGGCTGCAAGACAGTTAAACCGACACCTTTTACTTCAATTACAACCAGGTTATTTACCTTTTTCAGGAATTAATGATGCAAGCGCTTTATCTAGAAATCAAAAATCTCATTATCACGACACTGAATCTCGATGAGCTGTCAGCCGATGATATTGAAACCGAAGCGCCGCTATTTGGTGATGGCTTAGGGCTGGATTCCATCGACGCCCTGGAGCTGGGTCTGGCAGTGAAAAATAAGTATGGTGTAGTGCTTTCAGCTGAAAGTGAAGAGATGCGTCAGCACTTCTTTTCTGTCGCTACGCTGGCATCTTTCATTCATGCACAACGTGCCTGAGGAGAGCCCATGATGACCGAACAAAAAGCGATTTACGAAGAAGTCTCTGCGCTGCTGGTTAAGCTATTTGAAGTAGACCCGCAGGATATTACACCGCAGGCGCGTCTGTACGAAGACCTGGAGCTGGACAGCATCGATGCTGTCGATATGATTGTCCATCTTCAAAAGAAAATTGGTAAGAAAATCAAACCAGAAGAGTTTAAAACAGTGCGTACCGTGCAGGATGTTGTCGATGTGGTAGAACGCCTGTTCAAAGAAGCTTAATCGCTTATGCCGGGTATTCGCTCGCTGCCAGTCGTAAAACTATTGACTGGCATATTGCTGCTGGCATGGCCATTTTTAATCTGGTTTGGTTTGACACATAACAGCCTGCACTGGCTGTTACCGCTGATGGCGCTACTACTCTTTTTACGCTTTCGCCAGACCCGGCGACAGGCGGGGCCGTTGCGTCTCGTTACCCAGATAGTGGCAGTGACAGGCATAGCACTTTGCCTGGTCAGCTATCTGCTCAAAGCACACCAATTACTGCTGTTTTATCCGGTAGGGGTCAATCTCATCATGCTGGCACTGTTTGGTGGATCGCTTTGGTCAGCAGCCCCGATTGTGGAACGTTTAGCGCGACTGCGTGAACCCGACCTTCCCGAAGCCGGCGTGCGTTATACCCGCCGCGTGACGCAAGTCTGGTGCTGCTTTTTCATTATCAATGGCAGCATTGCACTCTTTACAGCGCTATCTGGCGATATGTCCCTGTGGACGGCCTGGAACGGTATTATCTCCTATCTACTGATGGGAATGCTGATGGCAGGTGAGTGGTTAGTACGTCAACGGATGATAAAACGAGACACCCAATGAAACAGCCCCTCATACTGGCTCAGTGGCTTAACTCTCCACGCCCGGCCGAAACCCCTGTCGCATGGCAGGAAGAACAGACCTGGACGCTAGGGCATCTGCGCTATGATGTTGCTCAGTTGATAACTCACCTCCAACAGCAGGAAGGTGAACGCTGGGCGCTGTGCTTCGAGAACAGTTATTTGTTTATTGTCGCCTTGCTGGCAACGCTCCACGCGGGTAAAACACCGGTTATCCCCGGCCACTGTCGTGTGTCATTATTAAACGAGCAACGGGCGCTATTTGACGGCTTGCTGAGTGATAAAATGATCGACTGGCAAGGCTCGTTATCGGTTGTCAGTTCCGCCATGACGATGGCCACACCTCAGGCCGCTTTTCCGGCTGTCCGCGACGACGCTTTTATTGAACTCTTTACCTCCGGATCGACCGGCCAGCCGAAGAGGATAATTAAACCTGTCCATTGTCTCGATAGCGAAGCGGCTCTGTTAGCGACTCGCTTTGCTGACCGCCTGACCGGTTGTCGGATAGTGGCATCCGTGGTTCCTCAGCATCTGTATGGTCTGACGTTCCGTATCTTTCTGCCGATGGCCTTAGGACTACCACTACACGCCCCAATGCTGTGGTATGCCGAACAATTGGTCGCGCTAAGCCCTGAACATCGGTATCTGTTTATCAGCAGCCCGGCTTTTCTGAAACGTCTTGATCTCCAGCTAACACCGCCACCGGTCGCTATGATCCTGTCGGCAGGGGGCATGCTCCCCTGGCAGGACGTACTGCAGACTGCGGAGTGGCTGAATATCTGGCCCGATGAAATCTACGGCAGCACTGAAACCGGTATTCTGGCCTGGCGTTATCGCCAGCAGGATGATGTGCCATGGTTACCCTTCCCAGGCGTCACATTCCAGCCAGAACATGATTCTTTTCGCGTCTTTTCCCCGCTGATTGCCGATAATCATGGGTTATTGCTTGATGATACCTTAGGGTTTATAGAAAACGGTCAGTTCCATCTGCTGGGACGCCGGGGCCGGGTGGTCAAAATTGAAGAGAAGCGTATTTCGCTAAACGAAGTGGAACAACGGCTGCTAGAACTTGACGGTATCAATGAAGCAGTCGCCGTACCCGTCTCACGTGGCGGACGACTGGGCGTTGGCGTTCTGCTGGTGCTGGATGAAAAAACACGTCAGCTCTGGCATCAGCGCGGAGGTAAAGCGCAAGAGCTGGCCTGGCGGCGTTCATTACTGCCATGGCTCGAACCCGTTGCGGTTCCCCGTTACTGGCGGATTATTGACGAAATCCCAGTCAACACGATGAATAAACGTGTCTATGCACAATTACAGGAGTTATTTCATGAAACCCCATGAAATTGAGCGTCATCAGGCACAACCTCAACAAGTTGAACTCGTTTTATTTCTCGACCCTTCGTTATTCTGGTTTAGCGGGCATTTTGCCGTGCTTCCCCTGTTACCCGGTGTCGCACAGATAGACTGGGTGATGCACTACGCAGCCACCCTGCTCGCCCCAGGCTGGCGTTTTCACAGCATTCAGAATGTGAAATTTCTGTCACCTTTATTGCCAGAAACCACTGTCACGCTCACCCTGAACTGGCAGGAAGAACGCCAGATACTGGCCTTCAACTATCAGTTCGACAAGGATGAAACACGCCATACTGCCAGCCACGGGAAAATCCGCTTATGCCAGTAGCCTTTTCCCCTTGTGTCCTGATCCCCTGCTACAACCATGGTGCAGGGATGGCTCGTGTTCTGGCTCGTCTGCAGCCGTTTGCTCTGCCCTGCATTGTGGTGGACGATGGCAGTGAGGAGTCCACGCGCGACGAACTGATGCGTCTGGCAGTAAAAGATAAAAATCTGACTCTGATTCGCTTACCGACAAACTCAGGTAAAGGTGCGGCGGTGATCCGTGGATTACAGGCGGCGGCAGAGGCTGGATTCAGTCATGCCGTGCAGGTGGATGCCGACGGGCAGCATGCTATTGAAGATATTCCTAAGCTACTGGCGCTATCGGAACAATACCCGGAAGCATTGATTTCCGGGCAGCCGATTTATGACGATTCCGTTCCCCGTTCGCGCCTGTATGGTCGTTGGGTCACCCATGTCTGGGTATGGATTGAAACCCTTTCGCTACAGCTAAAAGATAGCATGTGTGGCTTCCGCGTTTATCCGGTTGCACCAACGCTTCAACTAGCACAACGCGTCACCCTTGGCCAGAGAATGGATTTCGATACCGAAGTTATGGTGCGTCTCTACTGGCAGGGAAACACCAGCTACTTTGTTCCGACTCGCGTGACCTACCCGCTCGACGGACTGTCCCATTTTGATGTCGTTAAAGATAACTGCCGCATTTCGCTGATGCATACCCGCCTGTTCTTCGGCATGTTACCGCGCATCCCTGCTCTGCTTTTTCGTTCGTCATCATCACACTGGGCGCACCAGCAAGAAGTGAAAGGGCTATGGGGAATGCGTCTGATGGTACTGATATGGCGCTTACTGGGACGTAAGGCATTCTCCTTGCTACTTTATCCCGTGGTCGGCGTTTACTGGTTAATCTCTTCCAGCGCCCGTAAAGCATCTCAAAACTGGATTTCACGGGTGCGTAAACAGCTGGTGGCCCGGCAGCTGCCAGTCCCGTCAAAGCTAACCAGCTATCAGCACTTTCTACGTTTTGGTCACGCAATGCTGGATAAAATCGCCAGCTGGCGTGGCGAGCTGCTGTTGGGTCGCGACGTGGTCTTTGCCCCAGGGGCTGAAGAGGCCCTTAATATTAGCGATTCACGCGGTAAGTTACTGCTGGCTTCACATCTGGGAGATGTTGAGGCCTGCCGGGCACTGGCCAAGCTACAGGGTAGCAAGACTATCAATGCTCTGGTGTTCAGCGATAATGCCCAGCGCTTTAAGCAAATCATGGAAGAGATGGCCCCAGAGGCCGGACTGAATTTGCTGCCAGTGACGGATATCGGACCGGACACTGCCATCATGCTCAAAGAAAAACTGGATCGCGGTGAATGGATAGCGATTGTCGGCGATCGTCTTGCGGTCAGTCCCCAGCGCGGCAATCAGTGGCGGGTCTGCTGGAGTCCGTTTATGGGACAAATGGCTCCTTTCCCTCAAGGACCCTTTATTCTCGCATCGATTCTACGCTGTCCGGTGAGTCTTATTTTTGCCCTGCGCCAGCAGGGGAAGCTTCGTATTTACTGCGAGTCGTTCGCTGATCCGCTGCTCCTGCCAAGGGCTGACAGGCAAAACGCGCTCCAACAAACCATCGATAGCTACTCAGAACGCCTTGAGTACTATGCGCTACAGTCGCCACTCGACTGGTTTAATTTTTTCGATTTCTGGCAGTTGCCGGAAACTAAAGACAAGGAGTAAAGGGTGCTTAACGATCCTCGTTTTACTGCTGAAGTTGAACTCACCATTCCGTTCCACGACATCGATATGATGGGCGTGGTGTGGCACGGTAACTATTTCCGCTATTTTGAGATTGCCCGTGAAGCGTTGCTTAACCAGTTCAATTACGGTTATCAGCAGATGAAAGCCTCTGGTTATCTGTGGCCGGTAGTGGATACCCGCGTGAAATACCGCGGTGCCCTGACTTTTGAGCAACGTATCCGTGTCCGCGCATCGATTGAGGAATTCGAGAATCGCCTGCGTATCGGCTACGAGATTTTAGATGCCGAAACCGGGAAACGCACCACCACTGGCTATACTATTCAAGTCGCGGTAGCAGAGATAAATAATGAATTATGCTTTGTCAGCCCAGATATTCTGCTTGAACGTATGGGGGTGACGTCATGAGATTTTTGCCTCTGCTAGTGCTGCTCCTCAGCCCATTCGTCAATGCCCTGACGCTCGATGATCTACAACAACGTTTTACTGAACAGCCGCTGATCCGGGCGCATTTCGAGCAATCACGTACCATTAAGAGCCTGCCGCAGCCTCTACTCTCTCGGGGCAATATGCTGATTGCTCGCGATCAGGGTTTACTGTGGGATCAAACCTCCCCGTTTGTGATGCAGTTACTGCTGGATGATAAGCGGATGGTACAGACCATTAACGGTCAGCCACCGCAAACGATCCGTGCCGAAGATAACCCGCAGATGTTCCAGTTTAACCACCTGCTGCGGGCACTGTTCCAGGCCGACCGTAAAGTCCTGGAAGAGAATTTCCGCATCGAGTTTACCCCGCTTCAAGAGGGGCGCTGGACGTTACGTCTGACACCCATCACCACCCCGCTCGATAAAATTTTTTCCAGCATCGATTTAGCCGGAAAAACCTACCTCGAGAGTATTCAGCTTAACGACAAGCAGGGCGATCGTACTGACATCACCCTTTCCCAACATCAACTGAGCCCAGCGCAACTGACTGATGATGAACGCCAACGTTTTGCCACCCAGTAAACGTCCCGCACTGTTATGGGGAATAGTCTGCCTGATATTGCTGACTATTTTACTGACGATACTGCCTCAGGCGCGACTTAACAGTAGTGTGCTGGCAATGCTACCAAAACAGACGCTGGGGGCTATTCCCCCCAGTCTGAATGATGGTTTTTTGCAGCGTCTCGACAGCCAGTTGGTCTGGCTGGTCAGCCCTGGTAAAACAGCCAATCCTGAAGTCGCACAAGACTGGCTGACGCTGCTGCAAAAATCGCATGTGTTAGCGGAGGTAAAAGGCCCGATAGATGCCGACAGTCAGCAGGCATGGGGAACATTCTTCTGGGAGCACCGCAACGGACTGGTCGATAGCGATACCCGTGCCCGACTACAAAACGGGGGGGAAGCACAGACCCAGTGGATCCTCTCTCAGCTCTACTCCGCCTTCTCCGGTGTCAGTGGTAAAGAGCTGCAAAACGATCCCCTGATGCTGATGCGCGGCTCACAGCTGGCAATGGCAAAAAATGGACAACGTCTGCGTCTGATGGACGGCTGGCTGGTGACTCAAGATAATCAGGGGAATTACTGGTATCTGCTGCATGGTGAGCTGGCTGGTTCATCGTTTGATATGCAACAAACCAGCCACTTGGTCAACACCCTGGGTACACTTGAAAATGAACTGAAGACCCGCTATCCACAGGCACAGTTATTGTCTCGCGGCACCGTGTTCTACAGCGATTATGCCAGTCAGCAGGCAAAACAGGATATCTCTACCCTCGGTGTCGCCACTGTGCTCGGCGTTATCCTGCTGATTGTGTTGACGTTCCGTTCTCTGCGTCCGTTACTGCTCTGCCTTATCTCCATTGGCATCGGTGCGCTGGCGGGTACCGTTGTCACGCTACTGATTTTTGGTGAGCTGCATCTGATGACGCTGGTGATGAGCATGAGCATCATCGGCATCTCTGCGGACTATACGCTCTACTATCTGACTGAGCGCATGGTGCATGGGGCAGAAACATCCCCCTGGCAAAGCCTTAAAAAAGTACAAAATACCCTGCTGCTGGCGCTGCTCACCACGGTGGTTGCCTATCTGGTTATGATGCTCGCCCCCTTCCCTGGCATTCGTCAGATGGCGGTGTTTGCAGCCGTTGGCCTGAGCGCTTCCTGTCTGACCGTTATTTTCTGGCATCCCTGGCTATGCCGTAGTCTCCCGGTGCGTCCGATCCCCGCGATGGGACTGATGTTACGCTGGCTTGCCGCCTGGCGTCGCAATAAAAAGCTATCCGTTGGCTTACCGCTGGTACTGGCTCTGTTCTCACTGGTAGGGCTGGCGACGCTGCACGTGGATGACGATATTTCGCAGTTGCAAGCGTTACCACAACAGCTCCTGAGCGAGGAAAAAGCCATCACGGCTCTCACAGGACAGAGCGTTGACCAGAAGTGGTTCGTGATTTATGGCCACTCTGCGCAGCAGACCCTGGAGCGACTGGAAGCCTTTACCCCAGCCCTGGAACAGGCAAAAAAACAGGGGCTACTCACCGGCTATCGCACGATCCCGCTGAATTCGCTTGCCCGACAGCAGCAGGATCTCTCTCTGCTAAAAAACGTCACCCCAGCGGTAACGCAAGCCCTGAATAACGCCGGACTGGAGACAGTTAACCCCGACCTGAACGCCATGCCGGTAACAGTCGATGCCTGGCTTGCCAGCCCGGCTAGCGAAGGCTGGCGACTCCTGTGGCTGACCCTGAAAGATGGCGAGAGCGGAGTGCTCGTTCCGGTGGAAGGCGTGAAACAGAGTGAGGCATTAAACGCGCTCAGCCTGGAACATACGGGTGTGGCATGGGTGGATCGTAAAAGTAGCTTCGATAAACTTTTCGCACTTTATCGCTATATCCTGACCAGCCTGCTATTTGTGGCACTGGCGGTGATTGCCAGCGGAGCGGTTATCCGGCTTGGCTGGCGTAAGGGTTTGGTCAGTCTGATACCATCGGTATTGTCTTTAGGCTGTGGCCTGGCAGTCCTCGCGCTGAGCGGTCATGCGGTAAACCTATTCTCGCTTCTGGCCTTAGTACTGGTGCTCGGCATTGGGATTAACTACACCCTCTTTTTCAGTAATCCACGAGGAACACCGCTGACGTCGCTGCTGGCTATCACACTGGCGATGCTGACGACCCTGTTGACCCTTGGCATGCTGGTGTTTAGCTCCACCCAAGCCATCAGTAGTTTTGGCATTGTACTGGTCAGCGGTATTTTCACCGCATTCCTGCTTTCACCTCTGGCAATGCCCGGTAAAAAAGAGAAAAAAAGAAAATGATAAAACCAATATTCTGGCGAGTCATCGCTCTGGCCAGCGCGTTTATTCTGGCTGGGTGCAGTCATTCGCAAAATACGCAAGATGGCCGACCACAAGCATGGCTGGAGCCAGGAACCCGCGTCACGCTTCCTGCCCCGGGTATCTCGCCCGCGGTCAGTTCACAGCAGCTACTCACCGGCAGCTTCAACGGTAACAAGCAGTCGCTGGTGGTTATCTTGAATGCTGATGATAAGCAAATAACGCTGGCGGGGCTGTCATCGGTCGGTATTCGTTTATTCCTCGCGACTTATGATGCGCAAGGGATTCATACTGAACAGTCGATAGTGGTACCACAATTACCACCAGCCAGTCAGGTGCTGGTCGATATCATGCTCAGTCACTGGCCAATCAATGACTGGAAACCGCTGCTCCCCAAAGGCTGGACACTCACCGATATCGACGATAAGCGTGAACTGCGTAACGCCAGCGGCAAACTGATCACGGAAATCACCTACCTGAATCGGAAGGGCAAACGTGAGCCCGTCAGCATCGAACAGCATGCTTTTAAATACCACCTCACCATTCAATACCTGGATAACTAAAATGATCTACATTTCTGCTGTAGGCATGATTAATGCGCTGGGTAATGATACTGATGAAATAGCCATAAATCTGGCTCGTGGTATAGCGCCAGGTATGCGTCCACGCCCAGGCTGGCTGCAGGGTGACCCAGACCGGGTATTAGCAGGTGTAGAAGGCGTACTACCGACGATCCCCGAGCACTTTAGCGCTCATCGGTCGCGCAATAATCAGTTGCTACTGGCAGCACTAGAGCAGATCCAGCCCGAGGTCGATGAAGCTATCAGACAGTTCGGCGATGATCGCGTCGCGGTAGTGCTCGGAACCAGTACCTCCGGGCTGGATGAAGGAGATGCTCACGTCAATCTGACGCTTAACGGCCAGCAGAGTCACGCCTGGCAGTATCCGCAGCAAGAGTTGGGGGATCCATCGCGTTTTCTCAGTCACTGGTTGGGATTAAATGGCCCGGCATTCACCCTGTCAACCGCCTGCTCCTCCAGCGCTCGCGCCATCATGAGTGGCCGCCGTCTGATTGACTCCGGACTGGTTGATGTGGCCATTGTCGGTGGCGCAGATACCCTGAGCCGAATGCCTGTCAACGGCTTTCACAGTCTGGAGTCACTCTCTGAAGTACAGTGTCAGCCGTTCAGTCGTGACCGCAGTGGGATCACTATCGGCGAAGGTGCAGCGTTAATGCTGCTGACCCGCGAACCACAGCCTGTGGCACTACTCGGCGTCGGGGAGTCCAGCGATGCATACCATATTTCAGCTCCCCATCCGCAGGGGGAAGGAGCGATACGCGCCATCAGCCAGGCACTGAATGATGCGGGAGTTATGCCAGAGCAAGTGGGCTATATCAATTTACACGGTACCGCGACACCGCTTAACGACAAGATTGAGTCTACTGTCATCAATACGCTGTTTGGCGAACATATCCCATGTAGTTCCACCAAGCACCTGACTGGACATCTGCTGGGTGCCGCGGGGATCACCGAAGCCGCTATCAGTATGCTTATCCTGCAACGTGACTTACCACTCCCCCCGCAGGACTTCAGCCACTCACCACGTGATGAAACGCTACTTCCCTGCGGTATCATTGAGCAATCGCAGCCGCTGACTCGCCCGATTATCCTGTCAAATTCGTTTGCCTTCGGTGGGAATAATACCAGTATCCTGCTTGGGAGAATTTCATGAGCCACTACTTATCGCCTGGCGACTATCTGCCGCACGATGCACCAATGCTACTGCTTGAAAGAGTCGTCAACGTGACGGATGACTCCGCGACCTGCTGCGTGATGGTCTCAGCCAATAGCCCGCTGGCACCGTTTCTCGATGCCGAGGGCAATCTACCCGGCTGGTTCGCCCTTGAATTAATGGCACAGACCGTTGGTGTCTGGTCCGGCTGGCATCGTCATCAGCAGGGACAAGAGGCTATTTCATTAGGAATGTTGCTTGGTGCGCGTGAATTAATCTGCGCGGCGGGTATTCTGCCGGCCGAAAAAATGCTGTCTATCAACGTTAATCTGCTGATGAATGACGATCGCTTCGGTAGCTTTGAATGCACTATTGATGTCGAGCATCAAACGCGGGTTACTGGTCGAGTTAACACCTTCCAGCCGACATCAGAAGAACTTAACACCCTATTTCAACAAGGACAGTCAAAATGAGTTTTTCCGTTTTGGTTACCGGTGCCAGCAAAGGTATCGGCCGTGCCATCGCCCGCCAGCTAGCAGCGGACGGTTTTGTGGTTGGCGTCCACTACCACAGTGATTCCCAGGGAGCCCAGGAAACCCTGGATGCTATTGTCAACGCTGGAGGTACCGGCCGTCTGCTCAGGTTTGATGTCGCCAACCGCGAGCAGTGCCGTGAAGTTCTGGAACAGGATATTGACACCCATGGTGCATGGTATGGCATCGTCAGTAATGCCGGAATAACTCGCGATGCGGCTTTTCCTGCCCTCAGTGAGCACGACTGGGATGCGGTTATCCATACCAATCTCGACAGCTTCTACAATGTTATTCAGCCGTGCATTATGCCGATGATTTCCGCCCGCCGAGGTGGACGAATCATTACCTTATCTTCAGTTTCTGGCCTGATGGGCAACCGTGGCCAGGTAAACTACAGTGCCGCAAAAGCAGGGATAATCGGTGCCACCAAGGCGCTGGCGATTGAACTGGCAAAACGTAATATTACCGTCAACTGCATCGCGCCGGGGCTTATCGAAACCGGGATCCTCGAAATGGAAGAAGCTGCACTTAAAGAAGCGATGTCGATGATCCCCATGAAACGGATAGGTCAGGCTGATGAAGTGGCGGGGCTTGCCAGCTACTTAATGTCGGACGTAGCAGGCTACGTCACTCGCCAGGTGATTTCCATTAATGGAGGAATGTTATGATACGCCGTGTCGTTATTACAGGTATGGGCGGCGTTACCGCTTTTGGGGAAAGCTGGCAGGATATCGCCGCCAGGCTACTCGCCTATGAAAATGCCGTACGCAAAATGCCGGAATGGCAGATTTATGATGGGCTGCATACCTCACTGGGCGCGCCAGTCGACAACTTTGCTGTGCCGGAGCACTATACCCGCAAACGTATTCGCGCCATGGGCCGCGTATCGCTCATGTCCACCCGTGCAACTGAACTGGCACTGGAGCAGGCAGGGCTTATTGGTAGCCCGGTACTGACCAACGGCGAAACGGGGATTGCCTATGGCTCATCAACGGGGAGTACCGGTCCGGTAAGTGAGTTCGCGACCATGCTGACCGAAAAACACACCAACAATATTACCGGTACCACCTACGTGCAGATGATGCCGCATACCACCGCCGTTAACACCGGGTTATTTTTTGGTCTGCGCGGACGGATGATACCCAGCTCCAGCGCCTGTACCTCCGGCAGCCAGGCAATTGGTTATGCCTGGGAGGCTATTCGTCACGGTTACCAGACAGTGATGGTAGCAGGGGGAGCGGAAGAGTTGTGTCCTTCTGAAGCGGCTGTATTTGATACGCTATTCGCTACCAGTCAGCGTAATGATGCCCCAAAAACTACGCCCTCCCCGTTCGATGAAAAACGTGACGGTTTAGTCATCGGCGAAGGGGCTGGCAGCCTGATTCTGGAAGAGCTGGAGCATGCTAAAGCACGCGGTGCGACCATTTACGGCGAGATAGTGGGTTTTTCCACTAACTGCGATGCCGCCCATATTACTCAGCCCCAGCGAGAAACCATGCAGATCTGCATGGAGCAATCCTTAAAAATGGCAGGCTTAAGTGCTGCGGATATCGGCTATATTTCCGCTCATGGTACAGCGACCGATCGCGGAGATATTGCAGAAAGTCAGGCAACAGCCGCAATTTATGGTCACTCGGTGCCCATCTCCTCACTTAAAAGTTATTTCGGTCATACCCTGGGGGCCTGTGGTGCGCTGGAAGCCTGGATGAGTTTGCAGATGATGCGTGAAGGCTGGTTTGCGCCTACGCTAAATTTGAGCAAACCAGACCCCCTCTGTGGCGAGCTGGATTACATTATGGGTGAGGCTCGCAAAATTGATTGTGAGTTCCTGCAGAGCAATAATTTTGCCTTTGGTGGCATCAACACCTCGATAATTATCAAACGCTGGCCCTGATATGTATCGATTGATACTGGGTAAAGTATCAGCATTAAGCGCGCGAGAACTGCCGTCGGCATTCATCGAGCGGGCACCGCAGGGTGTCCGACGAGCAAGCTGGCTGGCGGGCCGCGTGCTGCTTTCCCATATTTGGTCACCGTTGCCGGACATCAGCTACGGAGAACAAGGTAAACCTGCCTTCTCCTCAAACATCCCGCTGTGGTTCAACCTGAGCCACAGCGGGGACGATATCGCCCTGTTAGTGAGTGATGAAGGAGAAGTCGGGTGTGATATCGAGGTAATACGCCCGCGCGCTAACTGGCGTGCGCTGGCGACTGAATTATTCTCTCCTGCCGAGCAGGCTGAAATCGCAGCAGAACCGCCGAATCAGCAACTGGCCGCTTTCTGGCGAGTCTGGACATGCAAAGAAGCGATAGTCAAACAACGGGGTGGAAGCGCATGGCAAATCGCCAGTATCGACAGCACAGCGTTTTCAACCCTGTCAGTCAGCCACTGTCAGGCCGGTAATCTGAGTTTAGCGGTCTGCACTCCGACACCCTTTATGCTAGGTGATAGAGCTTGGGTCGAGAACAAAAGCGCAGGCGGAGTTTATCTGCAGTTGAAATAACGCCAGCCTATCGCTGGCGTTATTCTTAGGGGTGAAGCGTAATTAACGAACGATAATGCCTAACAGGATACCCAGCGCGCCAAAGTCAGCATCACTAAAGGTGGTGTTGGCAAAGCCGATATTACCCAGGACTGGCAGCAGGAATACTGGCAGGAAGGTAATCAGTAAGCCTTGAGCAAAGGCACCTAAAATGGCCCCGCGACGTCCACCGGTTGCGTTACCGAATACCCCAGCAGCCGCACCAACGAAGAAGTGTGGTACCACGCCTGGAATAATCACCGTCATATCCAGCATGTAGAGAATAAACATGCCGATTAACCCTGCACTAAAGCTGCTCAGGAAGCCAACCAGTACCGCATTAGGTGCATAAGGGAAGACGACCGGACAGTCCAGCGCAGGTTTTGCGTTAGGAACTAACTTATCGGAAATACCTTTAAACGCAGGGACGATTTCCGCGATAACCATACGCACACCTTGCAGAATGATGTAGACACCACCGGCAAAAGTGATTGATTGCATGATGGAGAACATAAACCAGTTCTTACCACCACTCAGTTCTTTCACCACATCGGCACCGGCAAAAAAGCAGGTTACCAGGAAAATAATGCTCATTGTGAAAGAGATGGCAACCGGAGTATCGCGTAAAAACAGCAGGCTTTTTGGCACATTCATATCTTCAGTTGAATGCGCTTTATTACCAAACTTGCTGCCGATAAAACCGGCCAGTACGTAAGACAATGTTGAAAAGTGACCGATAGCGACATCATCAGAACCGGTAACTTTCTTCATATAAGGATGGGCAATCGCCGGGAAGAAGACCATTGCCACACCCACAACCAGAGAGCCTACAGCAATCAGGGTTGCGCCCGTCATACCCGCAGTAGCCAGAATCACAGCCACCATCATAGACATAAATAAGGTGTGATGGCCGGTCAGGAAGATAAATTTCCATGGCGTAAAGCGAGCAATCAAAATATTGATAACCATAGCGAAGAACATAATCATCGCCATTTCTTTACCAAAACTTTTCTGTGCCACGGAAACAATCGCTTCGTTGTTCGGCACCACACCCTGAATACCAAAGGCGTGCTGGAAAATATTCGCGAAGTCTCCCAGTGATGAGACGACTAAACCTGCTCCGGCACCTAAAATCACAAAACCCATAATGGTTTTGACAGTACCTTTAATACATTCTGTAACCGGTTTTTTCTGTGCAATCAGGCCAATTAAGGCGATAAAACCAACCAGCACGGCAGGTTCTGAAAGCACATCACTCATCAAGAAACGAAAGAAATCCATACTGACCTCGGTTTACAGTGCGCCTAACTCGGTTAATGCCACCGACAAGCGCTCTTTCATGGCTTTCTTATCGATCATATTTTCTAATGAGACAATTTTCCCAGCCACTGACTGAGCTACCAGCTGCTCAGCAATATCTTTGGTACCAACAAAAATATCGCTCGGTGTCCCTTTGGCAGAACCGAGATCGACATGATCGACCTCAGCGCTGACAGATAACTCTTTCAGAATATTTTTGATGCTCATTTCCATCATCAGGCTGGTACCTAAACCATTTCCACAAACCACTGTAATTTTCATAATTGAACTCCTGGATTAATAGCGTGCAATGACAGATAAGATTTCTGGCACAGTTGTAGCCTGTAAAAGGGCTTGGGTGTCTTGCTCGTTATCGAATAACTGAGCAAGCTGAGAAATGATTTCAATGTGGCTGGTGCTGTCGGTCGCCGCTAACACAATCAACAATTTCACCGGGTCGTTTTCATCGGCATCAAAATTTACCCCAGCAGGAATAACCGTCAGAGCCAGAGATAATTTGTTAGCGCCTTCTTCGGGCCGGGCATGAGGCATAGCAATACCCGGACCCACCACATAATAAGGTCCAATCGCTTCATGGGACCGATAAATAGCCTCGACATAACGCGGTTCGATAGAACCATTGTCAATCAATGGCTGACAGGATAAGGCTATGGCATCGCGCCAGTCTTTAGCCTGTTCGACTATCTGAACTACCTCAGCGGTTAATAAATTTTTTAACATGCGACAAGACTCCTGGTGAAGATGGCAAGCAGAGTAGATTTTTCACGAACAGATAAATGTGATTGATCTCTCATTTTATAACGTCATTTGATAGCGCTATCATGAAAGCGTGATAGCGCTATCAAAAAATGATGATAGCGCTATCAACATTTCAGTTTTATGATTCTATCCAGACAGGTTTTGCACCTCTTCCCAGAATTATTCGGGTGACTTATGGGTCTACAATGAAAAGGGGCGATAAAAGCGGGTCAATCCTGCCCTTCCCTCTCAGAGAGCGGCATGAAGAACACTTGACGTATAACGGATAGAGACAGTGCAATAATGTATTGACCTGATTAGACAGACAAATAGCGTGGTGAATATAATGGAAGCAATTGAAAGTGAGTGTTCCTGGAGCCTGAATGAAAACAACACGTAAGCGCCGCAATACCGGGCGGGTTACATTACAAGAAGTGGCTAATTTTGCGGGAGTCGGAACCATGACCGTTTCCCGCGCCTTAAGAACACCGGAACAAGTCTCAGATAAGCTACGGGAAAAGATAGAACATGCTGTTGAAGTATTAGGCTACATTCCGAACGGGGCAGCAGGCGCTTTGGCTTCGGGTATAAGTAATATTGTTGCCGTGTTACTTCCCTCTCTGTCTGACAAAGCCAGTTCACGTTTTATTCAGTCCTTACAGCAGATCCTCAATAAAAACGAATTTCAGTTATTACTCGGCTGCCATGAACATAATCATCATAAAGAAGCGAAAATATTAACCACACTACTACAGAGTAATCCCGCAGCACTGGTGATTTTTGGTTCACAGTTAGCCGATGAAACTTATCAGATTATCGATAAGGCAAATATTCCTACGATAAACGTGGTCGGTGCTCCCTTTAGTCAGGCAGCCATTTCTATTGAAGCCTCTTTTTTAGAAGCCACGCGTAAACTGACCGAACAACTACTAGAGCGTGGATATAAAAATATTGGTTTTATTGGAGCAAATATGGACAATCGCCTGCAGCGTCAAGGACTTAATGGCTGGCATAAAGCCATGCTTAGTCGTTATCAGAACTCAGATTTAGTTGTCACTACGCGGGATACTGCAAGTCTTCAGTTTGGTCGCTATGCACTAAGCGAAATGTTACTGCAACAACCAGAATTGGATGCTGTTATTTGTAGCCATGAGGAAATTGCCTTGGGTGTCATGTTTGAGTGCCAGCGTCGCTTATTAAAGATTCCCGGTAATATGGCAGTCGCTTGCCTGGATGACTCAGGGAGCTGTGACCAAATGTACCCGGCGATAACGGCTATCCACATTGATTACCAGAATATGGGTAAAGTAACAGGTAATCTGCTGGTAGAGTTACTCAACGATAGCCAGGATGACGAACTGGATGAGTCGCGCGTTGAATTATTCAACTACCAGATTGAATTACGACAAAGCACCTAAAGATCGGAATAGACCATATTTTACAGTAACTCTAGCAAAAAATGGCCATCAGATAATGGCAACCTTTCCAATAGTCTTGCCTGCGAAAGCAGGCATAACTGGATAGCAAAAAACTGTCATCCATCATTAAGAATCAATGATATGCAAGAATAATCCCTTAGTGGCTTTAAATTAAATCGTGCCTAGTAAAACCCTTCTGAAATGTCCAATTCGCTGTACATCTATAGCGATGTCAAACTTCTAGTAATAATTTATTCTTTATAAGGTTTCCCTTATATCGATGGAACTAACTGTCGATTACTATGTACTTCTTCCTTGATGAGAGAAGTCCGGATGATTATTTAAATAATTTATCCATTCGACCTCAGAAGTGAAAATTAGTTATAGCAAACAAATTTAATAGTGTCTGAGTCACTCCAGACATCAATACTATTTTTTAATGAAATATCCAATAAATTAAATAAGGTAATAACAATGAAACTTAACGTATTAGCATCCTCTGTACTGGCTTTAGTTATTTCTAGCGCATCATCATCTGTATTTGCTGCAGACGTCGGTAGCGGTACTATTGAATTTAACGGTACAGTAAATACCGGTGCATGTACTATTGTTCCTTCATCAGTAAATAAGCAAGTTGGCCTCGGTTCAGTACCGGTAGCTTCACTTCAGGCTGCTGGTGACCAAGGACCAGTATCTGATTTTGCTCTGGAACTGACCAACTGCCTGTTAGACCCAAGTGCTAGCGATACTGACTTCTCTAAAGTCAGCGTAACCTTCACCGGTCAAATGGAAGGTGCTGGCAACCTGTGGGCAAACAACGGTACTGCAACCAATATGGGCGTACTGTTCCAGGATCCTAACGGTACTGTTTTGAAAAGTAACGATAAAGTGGAGCAGAACTTAAGAGCAGGTAACAATACTATCAACCTGACTGCCCGTATGCAGGCTCTGGGTGCCGCTACCGCTGGTTCAGTAAAATCAACTGTTGCTTACGTTCTTGACTATCAGTAACCGATGTCATCAGGTAGCCTTGTTATATACCTGAATAATTCGCGTGGCTTGTATATTCTGAACTTAGCGAACCAATCAACATAGACAAAATCTATGTCTGGATTAACTGAGAGAAGAATATATAAAAGCCACTCGAATATGACTGATATATACAGTGCAGAGCATAGTCTGCACTGTATATACAAAGATTAAATCTCTATTTTAATGACAAGTTCTGCTGGGTGCGATTATCTTTTGATAATCAAAAATGAATATGAAAAAAAATATAATTATTAAATTACTCGCCAGCACGTTCTTATATTCCTATTTTGCTCATGCTGAGGATGTGCAGTTTAACGAACAAGCTCTCGCTATTTCTGGGATCTCTAATGTTGATTTAAGTGCTTTTGAAAAAAGCGCCCAGTCTGAAGGCGTTTATTTTGTTGGCGTCACCGTCAATGGCCGAAAAATTAATTTTTTCGATAAAATCAGCTTTGCTAAAAAAGAAGGGGTTATTCAGCCCTGTCTGACTAATAATTTGATCGAATCTATTGGCTTAAAAGAAGAATTAATCAAAAAAATTCCCCAATGGAATCAAGGTGAATGCCTCGATCTAAGCTCTCAGGACGAACACATCAAAATTAATTTTGATGATGAAAAACAAGAACTGCATCTTTCCATACCGCAGATCTATTTTCAATATAATGACGATAACTGGATCCCTCCGCAACAGCGTGACTCAGGGGTGAATGCGCTGTTACTGGACTACAGTATTATTGATAATTATGTCAAGGGTAGAAATATAGCTAATTATAATAGCCTGAGCTCCTACGGAACTACCGGGGCAAATATCGGTCCTTGGCGTCTACGTAGCAATTATCAATATCAGAAAAATAACAGTAGTCAAAATAAACAAGATAGCTTGCAGTGGATACAGACCTATGCATTTACTGATATCCCGGCACTGGCATCGAAACTTTTTGTCGGCCAGCATTATACATCCAGTAATATTTTTGATTCAGTACGCTTTAAAGGCGTCAGTGCCTTTAGTGACGACAATATGCTACCCGCTATTTTAAGGGGTTATGCTCCCAGAGTAACAGGAACAGCAACCAGTAATGCGACAGTCACTATTTCTCAAAATGGTCGAATACTCAGTCAAGTAAAGGTCCCTCCTGGGCCTTTCTCAATTGATAACTTGAGCTCGTCGCTCTCCGGCACACTGGATGTCAAAGTGGCTGAAGAAGATGGTTCTGTTCGCCAGTTCCAGGTTGCCACTACTGCTATCCCTTTCCTGACGCGTGAAGGAATGGTGCGCTATAAAATAAATACCGGTCAGTTTGATCCTCTTAACTATCGCGAGGTCAACTCTGGTTTTGTTTCTGGCGAACTGTCATGGGGGATGTTGAATAATCTCTCCGCCTATGGAGGACTCTTCTCCACCATCGGCAGTAAGTATAAAGCGCTGAATCTTGGATTAGGTACCAACATGGGTAACTTCGGAGCGCTTTCTTTTGATGTGACTCAGTCTCGTAGTCAAATCGAGGATATGCCGCGGCGCCGGGGAGAAAGTTACAGGGCGAGTTATGCGAAAAGGTTCTCTGACTCCAGCAGACTTAATCTGACAGGGTATCAGTTTTCCAATGAAGGCTATATTTCAGTTAATAACTATGTGGAAACCAAGGCGAGAAGAACGGATGCTTTATATCGACAGAAGAATCTGTTTTCAACCTCTTTCACTCAACAATTACCTGACTGGAATGCAGATATCAGCCTGAACTACTCCAGAACAACTTACTGGAATAAAGCCAAAAGCCAGGATAACTTGAATCTGTCGTATAACACCATGCTAAATAATAGCTGGATGAAAGATATGTTATTAAGCGTCTCTGTTAGCCAAAATCTTTCTTCAAAAGAGAACCGAGCTAAACAAGTTTATCTTTCGTTAAGTGTTCCGTTCGGTGAGAGTTCAAAATCACGACTGCAATATTTTGGCTCTTATGATGAGCGGAGTAAAAATTATAATAATAATATTAACTACTCTACTGTCAGGGATAATAATAATATTAACATTGGTGTTTCCAGCACTAATCTGACTGAAGACCCAGGGATGAATGCTGCTGTTTACCGTGATACGCCGTATGCCACGACACAGATAAATGGCGCATATGCTAAAGATTATCAATCAGTCAGCGCCGCACTGGATGGCTCAATAACGGTAACACGGCAAGGCCCGGTATTTCATAGAAAAGTGTATCAAAACCAGGCGCGTATGATTATTGATACTGACAAGGCGAGTAATGTCTCTATTAACGAAGATGAGTCGGTTAGCAACCGTTTTGGCCTTGCAGGGATAAGTAACGTGCCAACGTATTATCGCAGCATGCAGTATCTTGATTTAAATAATATGCCGGCCAATGTCAGTATTGAAGATAACGTCATTGAATCAGCGCTCACAACCGGAGCAGTCGGTTATGCCAAAGTGAATGCCGTTATTGGTGAAAAAGCACTGGTAACTATTACTCTGGCTAATGGGACGGTGCCACCATTTGGGGCTACTGTCTATGATAAAGAAACACATAAACAACTCGGTATTGTTTCAGAGCAAGGACAAACCTATCTGACCGGTATCAAGAGTACACAGAAGATATCGGTTAAATGGGGCGCGGACCAATCTTGTCAGATTGTGATTAAAAATACCGATGTCCAGAAACTGAAGCAATTAACCTGTTCGAAGGATTTATAATAGTGAAAAAAATTAACGTTATTTTAAGTAGCCTTTTATTATTAAGCAGCTACGTACAAGCCTCACTCACGATGGACCGCACTCGCGTTATCTATGATGCCGCCAAACCCGGCGTTAGTGTCGTGATTGAAAATACCGATACCAAAGATCCATTTTTAGTACAGACCTGGCTGGAGTCGAGTGAGGGTAAAAAAATAACTGAGCCTTTAGTCGCATTACCCTTGTTGCAGCGAATTGAGCCGAACCAGAAAAAACAGATCCGCATCAATTCTGTTAACGAGGTAACGATCCTGCCTCAGCACAAAGAGAGCCTGATGTATTTTAATATTCTCGGCGTTCCTCCTAAAAGCAACTTAGAGAATGTGGTAGAAGTGGTTATTCAGTCCCGCTTTAAGCTATTTTATCGTCCACAAGGATTAAAGAAATATCCGGATAATAACTGGCAGCAAGAGTTGACGTTAGAGAAAAAAAATAACCAGCTGTATTTTAAAAACCCGACACCTTATCATATTGTTGTTATTAACATCAACAATAACCCAAAGAAAGTGAAGGGCTTTTCAGAAGTCATGATAAAACCAAACAGCAATTATGTTTATCAGTTAAATGAAAAACAGAGAGGCAGCGGTGATATTATGGTCACTTATCTTGATGATTACGGTGCACCAAAAACATTAAAATATACATGTTCTGGTAGCAACTGCTCTTTGTTGCAAGAAAAGCCATAGGTAAAGGATAAGGTATGTTCAGATTAAGTGGTTTCAGAAAAAAAATCATTCTTACCCTGGCTATTTGCATGTTTGGTATCAGTCAGGTCTTTGCAGATGCTTCCAATTGCCGGACGGGTAGTCAGGGAGACCATATTGATTTATCTGTCAACTTTGATTTAACGAGCAATACAACAGCAATCACACCAGGAACAACTCTCGCAAGTAAATCTACCGGTATGTTTGGAATGACTTGTGATTTCACTGGTGAAGGTGCAGCAAATAATATTTATTTTAGAAGCTCTATGTCTGAAAACATAAGAAGTATGTTAACTGAGAATGGTGTTGAGATATTTCAGAGATATGCCTTTTTGGGTGGGGCTCCTGATTACAATATCACCCAGCCTGGTCATTCTGACATTTTATTAAGCTTCTGGAACCAGCCTGAAGTTGGGGTGGAAGTCGGATTTATATCAGGATACATATTTACTGTTAAAAAAGGGGGGGGTGATTTAAAACCCTTTGATACCGGTGTTTTTCAGCTGGGTTATCATGTTAATGAAGAAAGGCAAAATATCGGCCTGCCTATTTATGCCCGTTTTGTCGGTAACCTGGTACTACTCTGCCCAACACCTAAGGTCGATATCACTGCCTCTAATGGTGGTAGCGTAAATTTTGGTGCCGTAGAACCGAGAAGTCTCTACGATGGCAACCAACTGAGTAAGAACTTTAATCTCAATATGGCCGTCACACCCGACTGTGAAACCGGACTAAATATTTCGGTGCGTTTTGAACCGAATAATAATACTGTTCTGGATAATAAAAATTTAGATATGGATAATGGATTACAGGTGTTGTTAAGCAATAGCAACGGCGATATTAACTATAATGAACAATATTATATTGGTGAAGTATTACCCTTTACGCCTGTTAACCAGTCTTATACTGCAACACTTTCCCACATTCCGGGCAGCAATATTGTTTCCGGACCATTTTCTAAAACAATCAGGGTAGTGGTTTCGTATTGATACTCAACACGGGTGGTATAAATCTCTTACCACCATTAACATCATTGAATTGATTGAAAAAACAGCGACAAAGCCAATGGTAGGTGCTTTATATAATCAGCAGTACTGGTTAAGACATCGGCTTAAAACCAGAAATGACTCGACATTTTTTTGGCTGTAAGTTCTTTAATTAAGGTAAACCTTATTGATAAAAGGCAACGCGCCTTTATGATGACAGAATGAAATACTATAAAGATATCAATAAAAAACAAAGGTACTGGAGAGTGTTCTTTATTAAACTCTCATTAACGGTCATTTCATTTCTATTTGTCCTTTTGTTTGGTTTGACAATCATTGTTTATATAAATCATAAAACACATAATTCTTTTTCTGATATATATAATACCATTGAGAATGATGCTGAAAGCACTCGCAATGATTATAAAAGCTATGAAACCCTTTTGCTATCATTACTCTACTCTTCATCTGAAACAAATAATATCGTTAAAAAAGGTACTCTTTTCAAAGAGAAGAGCAACAGCGATTACAACCATTTAAATTACCAGCCAAAACCCACTGAAGCTGGATATCCAGGGGTTATTCCGACTAAAGATCATATTTTAATGTTAATTGAAAAAAATATTGATCTTATTCATATATCCACATTAACAGGCGATATTAATTTCATCGTTTCTCCTTCAGCTAAAAATCGTCAAAAAATAAAAAAAGATCGTTTCTGGCTATGGAGAAACTTATCTCAATACAGCCAAAAAAAGACATCTGAAAACCAAGGTAAGATTATATGGATTAACACCTCGGATATTCATGACGATAGAATATATATGTTCACGCCATTACAAAACATGCAGAATGAGACTGAATGGTTAGGTATTTCATTTATGCCGACTAATGAGCTGATTAATGAAAGCTCATATTTTGAAAAGAGTAAATTCCTCCTTAGCCCGGCAGGAAAAATTGTTTCATCTAAAGAAAAAACGAGTAATGCAGCTCAGTGTCTGATTAACTCCTCTCATCAGAGTTTATTATCTGACATTCAAAACAATATCATTCCAAAATATTTAAGTCTCAATATTCCTTTAGGACAGCCAGGATGGGAGCTACTGTATTGTGTGGAATGGCATACTGTTATGCAACAGAGCCTTAGCAGTTTTGCTGGGCTGCTAGTATTGATAGCAATAGTGACATTGCTTAATTTTTCTGCCAACTACTCTCTGTTTCGCTATCTGATGAAACCGGAAATAGCACGTTTTCGATATCTGGAAAAACGGAATAACAGATTAAATAATTTGATAGAGAGTGCGCCTGTCGGACTGGGATTGATACGTTACAACAATAGAGAAATTCTATTAGCCAATTCACTTATCAGAGAATGGATGAACTGCGATCCTGATTGGCTGAACGAGATATCATCGCATACAGAACAATTAACATCACAGGAAATCCATCTTAACAATGGTAAAATTTACCAGTTAAGTACGCTGGTATTGGATGAAAAAGGTGAAATAATAATCTTTTGCTTGTTGAACGATATTAGTTGGGTAAAAAAGAAAGAGCGCTTCCTTAAAAATGCTAAAAATAATGCTGAGGCAGCTAATCTGGCAAAATCCATGTTTATCACGACCATGAGTCACGAAATTCGCACTCCTTTGTATGGTATGTTAGCGACGCTTGAACTTATGTATCTGACACCGCATTCAGAACAGCAACATAATCATTTAAATACATTAAAATATGCTTTTTCCAGCCTACAGAGAATAGTCAATGATAGCCTTGATCTATCGGTCATTGAGGCGGGGAAACTACAACTAATCAATACTCTTTTTAACCCGATGGAACTCGCTGAACAAGTGGTCACGTTTTTCTCTGCCAAAGCAGAAAGTAAAAATCTGACTCTCTATGCTCTGTGTGATCCCGGTATACCCTCAACCTTGATAGGTGATGGTATGAGATTGCGACAAATACTGGATAATTTAATCAATAATGCGATTAAATTTACCGATATGGGGCAAATAATCCTGCGTATTAAAGCGAAAAAATTCTCTCTCGGCTCAGTACAATTGATGTTCGAAGTAACAGACTCTGGTATTGGAGTGAATCAGGCTGATTTACCTAAATTATTTGATCCTTTCTTTCATACCAATAGACGAGGAGTAGGATCTGGCTTAGGGCTGTCCATTTGCCTCAGACTGGTAAAATTGATGGACGGCACCATCGAAGCCGCCAGCATATCTGAAATCGGTACCCGGATAGCAGTAAACATCACATTTCCTTTGCCAGAAGATAGATTTGAGCTGGACTCTATCCATTTACCCAATGAAGTGGTTTTTGTCGAAGGGGCGCAGCCGGAAGTGGTGAATAATATTTGTGACTGGCTTTGCTTATGGGGAGCAGATGCCCGGCCTTTAGAGTCAGAGAGCTCGGGAATGCTAATCTCTGCCTGGCCCCAGTCTTACAGATACATCAACTGGATAGGTCCACGGATTATTGCATTTCCCCCTTCAGCTGATAGCCAGCTACATGAAAATGCACATACCACTGTCGTTACTGCTTACAGTGTGTTGGATATTGGAAGAGAACTGGCTCGCTACTACGCGCTGATGAAAAAAGGAGGATCCAAGTCTATCTGACTCATCTTCATCTTTAATAACTCCTATTGAATGCGTTATTACGTACAGGGTGTGATGAATCCCTCTCCTGGTCGATAATCGGCGAGAGCTGATAACACCCTTGATGATGATAAAAATCTTTGGATATCATTTTGGTGCTAAAAAATCACAATCATTAGCATGGATATTATATGCGCATTAATCAACATATTACTTCTGTTATCGTCTTAATGCATTCTCAGTCCGAATACTCTCCTCTCCCTTGACTAAAGCGGGTTGGTTTTGCTAATAAAAATTTTCTCTGGCATTAGCTTTTTATAGAGTAAATCTGTTTTACTGAGAGATGCAACGTGCAGAAAGAGAGGGCGTTATCACACTATGATAGTCTGCTTTTTGTATATTGAGATAACGTGTCTTTTTACGAACAATGTTAAAAAAATAGAGGCCATATGCGGGAAACTCCTATAGTCAAAATCCTCCAATGGTCACGGCGACACAACTGGTTACTATTCGGAATAGTCCCCTTGACATTTGCACTGGCGGCCCTGCTTCTTTGGGGGAGTTTACGCATTATCGAGCAGGAGAAAAATCGTCTGCTCCTCGACTTTTCAACCCTGGTTGCCTATGCCAGAGAAGAGGAAAAATTTTTACAGGAGATCAACGACCCGCGTGATTTTTCTTTTGTAGTTAAAAATGAAAACCTATTAAAACAAGGTATTTTTGAGAAGTATCCTGGTGCTCAGGATGATTATTATAGTATTCCTGATTCGCAAGCAAATATGACGTATTCGTGGGAATGCTCAAAAAACGCTGACTGTACAAAAACTGGACAAGATATCACCCCATATGGCGTTTATCTTTCTTATAAATATTTGAATTTTTGGTCATCATCTTATTTTCCCTCTTCATCTGTATGGATCATTTCACCGAACGACATCGTTAATATTGGTGTGCCCGCTTTAGACGATGATGAGACAGATTTCAAAGGAGATCTGACTGAATATCAGAGCGTAACAAAAGCGACAGAAAAGTATATTTCTCAGAAAGGGGCTAATGGTTGTCAGATTGCTGATGACAATCAGCAAGTTGTTTGGTTTAAAGATGAAAACCTTGCAGGTAAATTGCTCGGTATTATTAAGACCAAAGTAAATATATCTGAATCTATTTCAACCAATAAGTCCAATGATTGTTTATATGCCGTAGTGATCCTCGACCCGCAAAGAATTAGTATTCTTGAGCGTGCAGTATATCCGGCACTTGAGAGTTCATTCTGGTTACAGCGCCGTGATAATTTTTGGTTTACACACCAACACTACGGCACTTTACTGGGTGAAGGTGAGGCTCCTTCATTCGACGAACAAGGCATATATTTCACCACCAGTGGCATCGTTTTTAAAGTGACTGATGATGATGAGAGTTGGACCGGTTACTATCTTATCAGTTATCTTAATTTCTTCCAGGACAACACCTGGTTATCCGGTGGACTACTCACTATTATCTTTTTCAGCCTGTTTGGTAGTCTGGCATATCATCGCTGGTATACACAACGCGTCATTATCCCTGCCCAGGATGCCCATGATAAACTATTGGAAAGTGAGGAGTTTAGTAAAACATTAATTCAAGCGGCTCCAGTCGCCGTCTGCCTGATCTCGCGTGAAAACTGTCGCGTTATTTTTGCCAATGAGCTGGCATTAGAATGGCTAAATCCAGATGTCAGCGGAAAAATAGGTATCAGTAGCTGGTCTGATAGCTTGTTATGCCAGATAATCCGCGACAATAAGGCCGGTATGATTGAGCAGTTGGTCATTTCCGAGACGCTAACGGTTAACGTTAGCTATGTGTCGACACGTTTTAAGCAAAATGATGTCATACTTTGTGCATTCACTGACGTCAGTATGCATGTCGAAACTGAACGCCATTTGAAACAGGCCAAACTCGCAGCCAATGAAGCCAATGAAGCTAAGTCCTTATTTTTAGCTACCATGAGTCATGAAATACGCACGCCTCTTTACGGGACTCTTGGCACCATTGAACTACTCTCTTTGACCGAGCTCAATGTTAAACAACGTCAATACTTGAACAGAATAGAAATAGCCTCTCAGTCGCTGATGCAACTGATCAGTGATATTCTGGATATCAGTAAAATTGAAGCCAATCAGTTGCAGCTAGAGAATATTTCATTTAACCCAATAGAATTAGTTCAGGGTTGTACGGGATCCTACTCATCTGTGGCCTATAATAAGGGATTATTACTATTTTCAATTATCTCTACAGATCTCCCTCTCCAGGTCTATGGTGATCCCAATCGTCTTCGCCAAATCATTAATAATTTAATCAGTAATGCAATAAAATTTACCGATTATGGTTCTGTTATTGTCCGTCTTAGCCAGATAGAACGAACAAATACTCAGTCTCGTTTGCTGATAGAGATATTAGATAGTGGTGTCGGGATAGAAGCAGAGTATCAAAAAAATCTGTTTAAGCCCTTCTTCCTTGTTCATTCTGAAAATAATATTGCCAGCGGCGCTGGGCTGGGGCTATTTATTTGCTCTCGCCTCGCCGGATTAATGAACAGTGAGATCCAAGTCATTAGCGAACCGCGTATTGGCAGTAAATTTTCAGTTGAAATCGATTTCACTTTACCTGAAGTCAATCTGTCACCGCCTATCGCACCAAAACTTGATCAGGCGAATATTGTCATACGTAGCCCTCACCCTGACTTAACAAAAAATATCGTACTCTGGCTGAATACCTGGGGAGCGAATGCCAAAGCACTGGCGGAACAGATGTCCCATGATGACAAACAGGCAACTTTAGTTGACGTTCAATTAAAAAAAGAGATATCTCCGCTGGACTGGGAAGGCCAGACAGTCACTATTTCACTGTCAGAACAGTTTGATTATGCTTATAATATAGACGTACATAATATATTTAGCATCGGCTTTGGTTTAGAACAATTTCTCCACGGGAGCATACCGCAACAATCTCAACAGCCTGTTTTTCCTAATTTCGCCATCAATGTATTAATCGCTGAAGATAATCCACTCAATCAAATCACCCTGAAGGAACAGCTTGAAATGCTGGGCTGTGCTGTGACACTAGCAAGTGATGGAGAAGAAGCATTAGCGCTGTGGGATATCTCTCCAAGTGATATTATTTTTACTGACGTCAATATGCCCTATCTGAATGGTTATGGACTCGCGACAGCACTGCGTTCTGAAGGTGTCACCGTTCCTATCATTGGACTGACCGCTAACGCCATGCTGGATGAGGAAAAACGCTGTATTGAGTCAGGGATGAATGCCTGGTTAATTAAACCAATAGAATTAAAAAAACTTGCTGAAATTTTAAAGGATTATATAGGTACTGAGCACTTAAAACATATTGATGAGTCGTTGCTAGGCCTGCCTGAGATAGATATCCTAACCAGGCACCGGGATATCTTTGTTCAGTCGATGAGTGAGGATCTGGAGATCCTGCAAAAATCGATAATAAGCCAGGATGTAAAAATGATAATCATGATCTTACATCGAATGAGAGGCGCTTTAGTGCTGGCTAACTATCACGATCTTTCTTTGCGACTGGAAGTTATGGGAGAATATTTAGAGTCATATGGCATGGATGAACAAAGTACTCCACAGGTGAAGGCCTTAGTTAGTGAGATACAGCTGCTGATTGAGCAGTAAATAGCTCCCAGAACCAAGAGAAAAAAATGAAAAAGATGCGAGTGGTATTGGTAGACGATCATCAAGTCGTTTTGGCTGGAATGAAAGATTATATTAATCAGTTACCTAATGTTGAGGTTATCGGGACCTATTCAACATCTTCAGCGCTGATCAAAAGCCTAGAGGCCGAGATACCTGATATCATCATCACTGACTATAATATGCCTAAAGATGAACTCTATGTAGATGGCATTCGGTTTGTCAGCTATTTGAAAAGAAGCTATCCGCAGATTAAGTTGCTGGTACTCACTATGATTACCAACTCGATGATTGTCTCATCTTTATATGATTTTGGGGTAGCTGGCGTCGTGTATAAGCAAGACCCGCTCGATGAAATGCGTAAAGCGCTGCATGCGATAAAAATGAATCATACTTATTACCCTCCTTCTTTTAACACTGATCCTCATAATGTTAAAAATAAGCCCCTGCTTAACGATAAAATAAATAGCCTTTCACCAAGAGAGTTCGAAGTTCTGCGCTATTTTGTCTCTGGGGAATCGATAGTCAGTATCTCGGCACGACTTAACCGTAGTGCGAAAACCATCAGCTTGCAAAAAAACTCGGCCATGAGAAAACTAGATATCGATAACAATCAGGAGCTTATACAGTTCTGTACGACAAATAACATTTTTGACTAATAATAAAACGAGTCTTGTTGTCATGGGGTTATAGCTGGTAAACCGATTGTTCTCGCCAGTCTCCAGCATAATCTATGCCAGCAACTGAAAGTGAACCAGCCGCTAAGTATCCTCTACACATCAAGACAGTTTATTTTTTAGGTAATAACCTTCCGCTGATAAGCAGCAACAGTGTTTTCACGATAAGGCCGGCCAGCAGCAGATTCGCCAGTGAAAATAGTATCCACGCCAGAATTTGCATATCGTCACTAGACCGACTGTGCGCCAGTCGTAAAGCCGCGTTCGCAATCGCGGAAAGACCGAATGAAAATGCCCACATCGTTGGACTGAAACCACCCGCAAAAAACCATCGCACCAGCCTCAGCATAAAGAACAGTTGTAGCAAACCGTAACCCAATAAGACCAGGGCAAAGATATCAAAATGATTTCCGTTTACACACAGCCAGGCGTAGCAGGCAACAAAAGCCGGAGCTAACTGGATACCAATGACGCCACGAGCCGGGCCAGCAAGTGCCGCTTGTGTACGCAGGCGGTGAATAATAGCCGGTTCCAGCGTCAGCCATGAAATCAATCCGGCACCAAAAAATAGTGCCCCAATTTCCTGGTGTCCGGCCGTGCCAAAGGCCATGGCACAGATAAAATTAGCGGCTACAGTCGGCAGATAAAACCCGGGAGTCGTCGCTTCTGAAGCAAACTCGCCGCGCCACAGCGGCGCGCAACGCCATGCTGAGAAAACCAGTTGCCCGATAGCACCAGCAATCATCAAGGTGTTTGCCAGAATCAATTGATAAGGATGCAGCCCTATCGAAACCAGCACCCCGCCAGCGGGTAGCAGGCTGATGAAGCTGAACTGATTATTATTCAGAAACTCTTCACGTATCGCTTTGGGTTGGGTCAGGCAGCGAGCTGCATAGATAAAAGCCAGCATAAACCAGATAAAACTTCCGGCAAAAATGAGTGTTTCACCCAGCCAGGCTGGACCCAATCCCAGGGTGGCAGCATAGCGCCAGGCGCTACCCAGCCCAAATACCCCCAGAACCATCCCGAAAAAGCTGACAGGAACGCGATGAATAAATTGCATAAATGACATGACGATTAGCCGGAAAGAGAAATAAGCGATAAAGATTATACGTCAGAAAAGCCATCAGCAATGAATCTTAGCGGGTAGGCTGCGATATCTATCAGAGCATAAAACTTAAATCTTCAGGTTTTATGCTCTGATATGTGCTGACTGATATTTAAAGAAGGCCAATGCTCATTGAGAGCAAAACAGGTAACTCCATAAATTACCTTTTATTGATAATTTTTCTTAATTTCCTGCGCGATAGCAATACCACGCTTTGACTCTTTTTCTGCAATTTCGACAGAGAGTCCAATATAAGCTCTGGGATCCAGCATATGTTTAATTTCATCTTCATTAAACGCAGCTGAAATAGTTTTATTTTTAATCAGGTTAGTGTAAAAATCTTCACCATCTGCTGCGGTCTTAATCGCCTCATCATACAATAGTGAATGGGCTTTATCTTTACCCAGCTTTTCAGCCATTTTCATCATAACGTATTCAGTGTTATCTAATCCTTTATTTCTCAATACGTTATGTAGCATTCGTTCTTCATGAGGAACAAGGGTTCTGGAAAGCTCTTCTGTCCTCAGTAGAATTTCGGTAGTTAACTCTAACGCCTCTTCAAGTAAACCATCAAATAACATATATGAACTACTGTCACCCTCATAAGGTCTGACCGCAGAGTACATTCCCACACTGGGTAAAGAATAGAGCTTCTGTGAATTAGCGATAATACCTTTGGCTAACTTAGGGTTAATTTTATGTGGCATGGTGCTGCTTCCGACGGTCCCTTTAGTAAAGCCTTCAGAAACCTCGGCAATTTCTTCTAATGTGGTACTGTAGACCTCTTCACCGATTTTATGACAAATATTCGCCATCAGAGCCAGATTAGAAATATATTCTAATTTATGGGTGCTCAGATTTCTGGATGGGACTTCCATCGCTTCCATGCCAGTAAGCTCAGCTACCCTTTTTTGAACGGCCATGCCAACTCCAGGCATTGAGTTAAAAGCGCCGACGGCCCCACCCATCATGATGGTAAAGACTCGTTTTTCGCACTCTTTCATGCGCTGATAACAGTCGATGAAATCACTGATCCATACCGACACTTTGTAGCCATAAGTGATGGGGATCGCATGCCGTCCGTGCGTTCTGCCGGGCATCACCATGGCTTTGGTTTTCTCGGCTAAACCGGCCAGGTTTTCAATTATTTCACTGAGCAACAGCATAAATTTATGATGGACTGTTTTCATCATATACAACTGTGAACTTTGCTGAATATTCTGAGTAGTAATACCGTAATGAATATATTTCCCACTCTCTTCCGAGCAGGCATTGACTAATACTTTTAAAAATGGAACAAAGCCATGACCAATTTTTTGGTAAATACGGTTCATTTCTTCAAAATCAATATTCTCTATAATAGCCTTTTCTTTTATTTCATCAGCTGCTGATTGTGGAATAAAACCGAGCTCAGCTTGTGCTTGGGCTAACATAGATTCAAACATTAACCAGGTTGAATACTTTGCCTCATTAGACAGTAAGGCTTTGATACCACGGTCATCAATTGTTTTACTCTTAGAATCGTATAATGCTCTCATAATATATCCTTTTTTATTTCTTCATTGCGTCATCAACAGCATTACGAACAAATTCGACCTTCGGACCATAAACGACATGGATATGATTTTCCGTTGGGAACAAAAATGCTGAACAACCTGACTTCAATATTAACTCTTTATCAACCTTATCGACTTCTGCAATATCAATGCGAAGCCGGGTAATGCAGTTATCCACGTTACGAATGTTTTGTTTACCACCTAAAGCCTCAAGAAGAATGGCGGCCGCTTCTCCGTAGCGTTTTTCTTTGATTAGCGTACTTTTAATATTAGTAGATTCTTCTCTTCCTGGCGTTTTAATATCGAATTTAACAATAGAAAAGTAGAAGATGAAGTAAGTCACTACCGCTAAACAACTGCCGATAATAACCAGGAAAATCCAGTTAGTGTGTTCATAGAGCAAACCAAAAATAGTAAAGTCAAAAATAGTCCCTCGGATATAACCTATCGCTACGCCAGCTAGCGAAAGTAATACCGCGCCAATGCCGACGATGATGGCGTAAATCAGATATAACAGTGGTGCAATAAAGACAAAGGTGAACTCTAGTGGTTCAGTGACGTTTCCGAGCATCGCTGTTAATACCATGGTCACGAGCATCGATTTTACTTCTGCACGGTTCTCTTTTCTTGAGGTCTTGTAGATGGCTAGCGCAATCGCAGGGAATAAGAACAGTGTAACCAGCATTTGTTGTTGAGCCATAAAACGTGTCAGGCTTGGCATCATTGACCAGTATTCACTGTTTGGCCCTTGTTTAAACAAGACTTCTGTCATGGCCGGAACAACACCAACAAAGGTTTCGCCATCAATCACATAAGAACCGCCGGCTTCAGTAAATCTGAACAGCACATTCCAGACATGGTGTAACCCGAAGGGGATAAAGAGCCGTTCCCCCCCGGCAGTAAAGAAAGGACCCACCGGACTGAGGATAACAGCAGAGAGTTTCATTAAACCAAGAACTAAAACTTCCCAGATAAAGGGGAGAAATGCGCCAACAACCATCATTAAGCCTATCATGATAATGGAGACAGACTTTTTCCCTGCGAAGAAAGCAAATGCGGTCGGTAGTTCAAGGTTATAAAACTTATCAGTCGCCCAGGCCGCAATCAGGCCCGTGATAATTCCCCCGGCAGCACTGATATTCATGGTCTGTATACCTAACACCTTGATTTGCCCTACCTGGGTCATCACCGCAGCATCAGCCAGTTTACCATTCAGTATCAGCCAGACATTGATGGTGATTATCAGTGTCAGGTAACCGACAACAGAGGCAAAAACCGCGATCCCCTTATCTCTTTGACTCATGCCATAAGCCACCCCCATCGCAAATAGCAGCGGAATGTTGTCAAAAATCACCCCAGCGATAGAACGAATACTGACTAATAGCTCATTGACTGTCTCGTTCCCAAGAAAAGGGAATCGGGCAATCATGTAGGATTGAACTAAAGCCCCGCTGATACCAAGAACCATACCAATAGGGGCCAAAACACCAATAGGAAGAAGTAGTGTTCTCCCAAACCGTTGAATTGAATCACTAAACTTTCTCTTAGCCATATACTATCCTGATGACAATGAATGTTTAAATTATAGTCATCCTAGCATCGATATTTTTTTAGCAAATGGTTCTGCGGTTTTAAATATTAACGGAGGTCATAAATTATGACCTGCGACATTTTTAAAATGAATTGAGGGTTTTAATCTATATCCAAAATAATTCGAGTGGCTTGTAGGCGCCAAATTCAGACCGTCAATGAGCATTGATAAACTCTGTGATTCGGCGGGATGAATGCCGGCAACACCCAAGCAACTTGAAGTATCACGGATATATAGCATTAATATAAGTTACATTAGCTGCTCTAGTTCATAGACTAACAAATCAACTAAAATAAAAAATCCCACTCTGGATTTGGTATCATCCCTTTTTGTGTCATGATCATCGGAAAAACAAAAAAGATTATTATCCGCATAGTTTGTCAATTCATTCGAATGAAATGCTGTCATGCTAATAATATTAGCATCTTTTAATTGAACCGCTTTTGCGGTTTCAATTATTTTCTTCGTACCACCGGACAACGAAATAAAAACTACAGTATCTTCGCTACTGACCAGACGAGTAAAAGAATCAGACAAATTATAATCATTAATAAAAAAGCAGTGTAATCCTAATGAAAATAACAAGTGCTCAAGATAGTAACCAACGGCTTTACTGGTTCCCCGGGTAACAATAAAAATATTTTTTGCATGACGCAACGATTTAGCGCAGTCATGAATTTGTTCTTCATTGATCAAGGTAAAAGTTTTATTGATATTTCTTTCCAGCTGTTTTTTAAACGAAGGGAGATTTTGGTTTTTATTTTTGTTTTCGGCTAAGATATGCTCATTAATCTTAAATTTAAGCTCTTTATACCCGTTGAATCCTAATTTTTGAGATAAATTTACGATAACGGTCTTTGAGACAAAGGCTTTAGCCACTAACTCATTGATATTTAATAAAGGGATATCAGCGATATGATCAATGATGTATTTTAGCGCTTTTTTTTCACTGGTTGTTAAATCAGTGTAATTTTTCAAAAAATCCAGCATATCCGACCTTATTCATTGATTATCAGAAGGCTACAGAACTCTAAGATGACCTTAGATCGATGTAAGATACAAGTTTTATTACAGTTTAAGACTGTATCATCGAAATCGTCGTTTTGTTTGAAAAAATATCATGGAGGGCAGTTTATATTGGATGAAAAGAGTTTTTAAGCATGCTATTTTTTTGGAACAGATTAGAAATGGATAAAACATAAACTGTTCTGGTTAGCGAGTAGCATAATCTGATCGAGCCGGGATCAATAATACCTCATCATGGCAGAGCCTCCAGTATGCTCAATGCAGCGCTTAAACAACGTGAAATATCCTGGATGCTACCAAAAAATGAGTTACATCAGATGCAGCTTTTTCTTTCATTCATTTCTTCGCAGATATACCTCAACTCACTTTTATTCGAACATCAGTTGAACCTTCGCTGAAGGACCGTTTTATTATTCATCGCTGAACATAACCGCAATAAAAAACCGCGTTAAAAACAGGCAGCTTACGCCATATTTTAAACTTTATCAGATATATAGAAATCATTCCCCAGGTTTTCATTTTGGCTATTATCCTATTTTTGTTTTTGCGATTAACCTCTACTATTTAACAACAGTGCAATTTTTATTTATAAGATTAATTGTTTTCCATTGACACCTGTGATAGATATTACTTCGTCATGGATTATTTATTCTCCCTGATGAAACAAGTCATGCATAATAATGGTGGTGCATATTTAATGCAGCCATCAAATTATTAACCACCTAATTAATGCAGGGAGGTTATTATGTAAAAAATGACATACTGAATAAAATCAATAAAAAAGTGAAAAAACGCCCCTGATGATATCTGAAGTGATTTTAATCATCTGAATTTTATTTTACTCAGATATTTTAACACTAAGGCCCTCATTGGGCATATATAATACATGTTGACAGGTATTTTTCTTAAATATAAAAGGAAATAATATATGGACATTAAATATATACTCACTTCGTTATTTCTAATCACTTCCTCCTGTGTGTTTGCAGATATTACGCCCAGGCATGGTTTTATACAATCCCCCCCCAGCAGAGCGTTTCTCTGCTCTGACATAGCGAAAAACTTGAACAAAACCTGTGGTCGGGCTCAATACGATCCTCAATCAGTCGAAGGGCCTAAAGGTTTTCCTGAAAAAGGGCCCGTAGATGGGAAGATAGCCGGTGGTGGTAATGCTAGTTTTAATGTATTAAACGAACAGTCATCTGACAGATGGTATAAATCTACAGTAAATAGTGGCAAGAAAAATTTCACCTGGACATTAACAGCACCTCATCGTACGACATCATGGCGATTTTTTATAACTAAACAGAATTGGAACCCAAATAAACCGCTGGAGCGTTCTGATTTTGATTTAAAACCATTTTGTGAACGATTTGATAATGGAAAAATACCGACAAATAAAGTACAGATAAGCTGTAATATTCCAGAGCGTAAAGGATATCAGGTAATCCTTGGTGTTTGGGATATCAATGATACAGGGAATGCATTTTATCAAGTTATTGATGCTAATATGACTAGCAATAGCAATAAGAACAGGGATAACAATAGCGATGATAATGATGCCGATAAGGATTACCTGGACAATGTTCAATTATATAAATTTCAAAAAGACAGTGATGTTTATGTCTCATATGATCTAGAGGTTGAAGCGGAAGTCGCTCCTTCTTCAGTACCAGAATACCAATGGTTACTACCAAAAAATGCAGAACAAGTTGTTAATTCAGGTAATCACAGTAAATTCATTATTAATAAAAAGGATGATATACAAGAAGATAAAGCCAGAGTAAAAGTAATAGCAGGTAAATTATCTAAGGTGTTAATACAGGACATTAATGTTCCAGGATTAAATCAGGAAAATAAGTATGACTATATATTTCCAGATAATATAAAATTCTATACTGCGGGTACGATAGTATATCAGCCCAAAGATAAAAAGACGTACGAGTGTCAACCTTTCCCTAATAGTGGTTTTTGTTCCCAATGGTCTAGTAGCGCAAATCAATATGAGCCAGGTATTGGTTTCGCATGGGAATCAGCCTGGATTTTGCTGAATTAAAACAATCATTTTGCTTATAGACCCAAAATAATTCGAGTTGCCTGTAGGCGCCAAGTTCAGGCCGTCGATGAGCATAGATAAACTATGTGATTCGCCGTATGAACGCCGGCAACATCCAGGCAACTTGAAGTATGACGGGTATAGACCCAAAATAATTTGTGTTGCTTGTAGGCGCAAAGTGAAGACAGTCGATTATCACCAATTCGACTGTCTTCTACAGCAATATCAAGACAACTTAAAATATCGCAGAGACAGACAGTAGCGCTAATCAGCTTTTCGATCCTCCCTGAAAATAGGCCAGTGCAATCATCAGTGACTGAACCAGACACAGCGTGGCTGACTGAGAACGAAATGCATCTACCTGAGCCTCTTTTACCACAAAACATAAATCGCTGAAGACAGCTAGTGGACTGATCTGGCTGTCGGTTATGACGATTTGCTTAGCACCCGCTTTAGCCGCCATTTCACTGATCATCACCGTTTCTTCGGCATAAGGCGAAAAGCTAATCGAAACCAAAATATCTCGCTCGGTAATACGACTGACCTGCTCACGAAACATCCCCCCCATTCCATCAAGTAATACTGGGCGACATTCGAGATGACTCAGGGCATAACTCAGATAGGCAGCAACACTAAAAGAACGTCGTAAGCCAACGACATAAATCGTTTCGGCTTGAGCCAGCAGTTCTACCGCCTGCTCAAGCATTTCTGGTTTAGTACGGGCTGCCAGCTGCTGTAAAGCAAGACCATTAGAACGGGCAAATTCTTGCAGAATATCAAAGGGAGTTTCTGGTATTTCTTCACTTTCCATCTCACGGAATAGCCGCGCCCGGTCAGTATAGCTCGCGGTTTCTTCCACCAGATTCATACGAAATAGTTGTTTCATTTCATTGAATCCACTGAAATTAAAAGCATTGGCAAAGCGGATCAGTGTGGAAGGCGGAACCCCCGCACGCTCGGCAATAATAGCGACAGTATCAAAGGCCACGCTATTGGTATTATCCAGTACATAGCGTGACACCTGCTGCAGCCGTTTGCTCAGGTCATCGTAGCGGTCACGGATCTGCTGTTGCAGTTCACTCAAATTCGTCGCAGTGGTCAATATTATTCCCCTTATAAAGTGTGCTAACGGGTATTTAAACTCAGTCAAACGGAAAATGAAACAGATGTACCGTTATTCCCTTCCACATAAATGCCTCAATTCCTTGGCCCCTGCCCATCCCTGCTGGCACCAGGCAACGATCAATCTTTGTCGGTTATGTATTGCGCAAACATCAAAGTTGATTCTTGATCACAATAATCAATATTTATTTTATTTCAAGCTGAAATGAAATGTTTGTTTCATATACAGTGTTCAGGACATCTATTTAACAGCGAGAGGGTAGATATGGAGACGGTAGCGAATTTTATTCACGGCAAATGTATCACGGGTGACAGTCAGCGCGTTCAGGCAGTCTTCAATCCTGCCACTGGGGCGCAGATCCGTCAGGTTGCCATGAGTACGGTACAACAGACAGAACAAGCTATTGCAGCCGCGCAGCAGGCTTTCCCCGACTGGTCCCGCCAGTCTCCACTTAAGCGTGCCCGCATCCTGTTCCGCTTCAAAAGTTTACTTGAACAGCATATGGATAGCCTGGCAAAACTGATTAGCGAAGAACATGGCAAAGTCTATTCTGATGCCGTCGGTGAACTGACCCGCGGTCTGGAAGTCGTCGAATTCGCCTGTGGTATTCCACATCTCCAGAAAGGCGAACATTCGGCTAATGTCGGTACCGGGGTTGATAGCCACTCACTGATGCAGCCACTGGGAGTCTGTGTCGGTATAACACCCTTTAACTTCCCCGCCATGGTGCCGATGTGGATGTTCCCTATTGCACTGGCAACCGGAAATACCTTTGTTCTTAAACCTTCTGAAAAAGACCCCTCTCTGGCAGTAAGACTGGCTCAGCTACTGAAAGAGTCAGGGCTGCCTGATGGCGTGTTTAACGTGGTACAGGGGGATAAAGAAGCGGTTGATGTGCTGCTAACCGACTCGCGTGTACAGGCTGTGAGCTTTGTCGGGTCAACACCGATTGCCGAATATATCTACAACACGGCCTCCGCCCACGGTAAACGCTGTCAGGCGCTCGGTGGGGCAAAAAACCATTGTATTCTGATGCCTGATGCCGATATGTCCATGGCCACTAATGCCATTATGGGCGCGGCCTTTGGTGCTGCCGGGGAACGCTGTATGGCGCTATCGGTTGTGGTTGCGGTGGGTGACAATACTGCTGATACCCTCTGTTCTCAGTTGGAACAACAAATCGCCACCTTGCGTGTCGGTCCGGGCCTCGGTCATCAGCCAGAAAATGAAATGGGGCCACTGATCAGTCGCGCACATCGCGAAAAAGTGCTCGGTTACATTGATAGTGGAGAAGCGCAAGGTGCACAACTGCGCGTTGATGGCCGTGGACTTAAACTGACGGGTCATGAAGACGGATATTTTGTCGGGCCAACGCTGTTTGACCATGTCACGCCGGAGATGACGATTTATAAAGAGGAAATCTTCGGCCCGGTACTGAGCGTGGTACGGGTGGCGGATTATCAAAGCGCACTAAATCTGATTAATCAGCACGAATACGGTAATGGTACCGCCATTTTCACCCGTGATGGCGGAACCGCAAGACGTTTTTGTGAAGAGGTTCAGGTGGGAATGGTTGGCGTTAACGTGCCTATTCCAGTACCTATGGCGTTCCACAGTTTTGGGGGCTGGAAGCGTTCCATCTTTGGACCATTGAACGTCCATGGTCAGGATGGGGTACGTTTCTATACCCGCATGAAAACCATTACTGCCCGCTGGCCGGAAAGCAGCCACCAGCAAGGTGCCGCATTCTCTATGCCCACACTGAGCTGACAGGGGAAAAGATGACAACACTACGTTTAACCATGGCGCAGGCGCTGGTCAAATTTCTTAATCAGCAATATATCGATGTCGAGGGCGAAGAGCAGCCGTTTATCGAAGGCGTGATGACTATCTTTGGCCACGGTAATGTCTTAGGCATCGGTCAGGCACTGGAAGAAGATCCGGGGCATCTGAAAGTTTACCAGGGCTGTAGCGAACAAGGTATGGCACATATTGCTACCGGGTTTGCAAAACAGCATCTGCGCCGACGGATCTATGCGGTGACCTCTTCGGTCGGTCCTGGTGCTGCCAATATGATTACCGCAGCGGCAACAGCAACGGCAAACCGAATCCCATTGTTATTGTTACCGGGGGATATCTATGCCAGCCGCCAGCCTGACCCTGTGCTACAGCAGATTGAGCAGTACCATGACTTAAGCATCAGCACCAATGATTGCTTCCGCCCAGTATCGCGGTACTGGGATCGTATTAATCGACCAGAACAGCTGATGAGCGCTATGTTAAGCGCTATGCGAGTACTCACCAACCCGGCTGATACCGGAGCCGTGACTATCTGCTTACCGCAGGATGTGCAAGGCGAAGTCTGGGACTATCCGAGCAGTTTCTTCGCTCGTCGAGTGCATCATATTGAGCGCCGCCCGCCCGATGAAACTCGGTTACAGGCAGCGCTGGCACTTATCGCCAGCAAACGGCGTCCTTTAGTGATTTGCGGTGGCGGCGTACGTTATTCCGGTGCCCATAATGCATTTCAGTCATTCGTTGAAAGCGCACAGCTCCCGTTCGCTGAAACCCAGGCGGGTAAAGGAGCTCTGATTAGTGAGCACCCACTAAACCTTGGTGGTCTGGGGGTGACCGGGGGTCTTGCCGCCAATCTCTTGGCACCCAAGGCAGATTTAATCATTGGTGTAGGAACCCGTTTAACCGACTTCACTACCGGCTCGAAGGCGTTATTTGCACCCGATGCTGAGTTTCTGCTGCTCAATGTGGCAGAGTTCGATGCGATGAAACTCGACGCCACTCCGCTGGTCGCCGATGCCCGTGCTGGACTGGAGCGACTGACCTCAGAACTACACGCCATCGACTATCGGGCACAGTGGGATAACGATATTGCCGAGGCAAAAGCAGCCTGGCATACCGAGTGCCAGCGGTTATGGACGCGTCACTGGGAGCCTGGTGATACGCCCGAAGTCGCCGGACATCTTGATGAAACCCTGCAAGAATACAGTCAGGTTCTGGGCACTTCGCTGACGCAAACCCGCGTGCTGGGGCTTATCAACCAGCATATCGAAGATGATGCGATTGTGGTTGGGGCAGCAGGCTCACTCCCGGGTGACTTGCAGCGGCTGTGGCAAGTGAAAACACCTGACAGTTATCACCTTGAATACGGCTACTCCTGTATGGGATACGAAATAGCGGCAACCCTAGGCGCGAAACTGGCAAAACCGGCTCAGCCAGCCTACGCCATGGTGGGGGATGGCTCTTATATGATGCTCCATTCTGAGCTGCAAACCGCCGTTCAGGAAGGAATTAAAATAACTGTCTTACTGTTTGATAATGCAGGGTTTGGCTGTATTAACAATCTACAAATGGGCCACGGTATAGGCAGTTTAGCGACCGAGAATCGTCAGCGAAATCCAGCCACTGGCAGGCTTGACGGACCGCTAGTGAAAGTGGACTTTGCAAAGAATGCCGAGAGTTATGGCTGCCGTGCTTTTCGTGTCAACGATGAGCAAAGCCTGCTAGCAGCCCTGGAGGCAGCAAAGAGGGCTGATGGCCCAACCCTACTGGACATTAAAGTCTTACCTAAAACCATGACCCATGATTACGAGGCCTGGTGGCGCACTGGCGATGCCGGGACGGCACAATCATCTTCAGTGAGACTCGCCGCCGAGCAGACTCAGGCGATGCTCAAGCGTGCCCGCCAGTATTAAACACTCCATGTTCCGTCTGTAAACCAGACGGAACATTTATTTCATCTGATTGGGGATAATGCCCCGTTAGCAAACCCTTCTCGCTAAACCTCTCAATTCTTCCTTCTGAAATTCTGCTCACTCATCAAATACTGTGATTTTGATTACAAAAAGAACCCATCAACGAAACAAAATGTTAACTCCAGCACGAAAATGAAACTTTCAATATGAATTAAAATGAAATAAATGTTTTATTTTAGTTGTCGATTTTTAGTTGTCTATGGTGCCGGGATCCTCCGGCGACAGAGATTAATGCAATACCCATTTCGGGAGCCGCCATGTTTAACATTGCCTTATTGGGTGCCGGTCGTATCGGCCAGATCCACGCTGCAAATATTGCCGCCCACAAAGAGACCAACCTGTGGTCAGTTGTCGATCCGAATGAAGAGAATGCCGCCCGTATTGCAGCCAAGTATCAGGCGCGTGTGCAAAGCGTTGATGAGGTAATGGCTGACGCTAACGTTCATGCCGTACTGATTGCCTCAGCAACTGACACCCACGCAGACTTGATTGAACTTGCCGCCCAGCATGGCAAAGCTATTTTCTGTGAAAAACCGGTACACCTTGACCTGGCACGCGTTCGTAAATGTCTTGAAGTCGTGAAGGCAAATAACGTCTCACTGTTTGTTGGCTTTAACCGTCGCTTTGACCCACAGTTTCGCCGCGTCAAAACCGAGGTGCTTGAAGGCCGCATCGGTAAACCTGAATCTCTGTTGATTATCTCCCGTGACCCTTCCCCACCGCCGGTTGAATACGTGCGTGTTTCTGGCGGCATGTTCCGCGATATGACGATTCATGATTTTGACATGGCACGTTTCATCATGGGCGAAGAGCCCGTCTCTATTTATGCCCAGGGGAGCAACCTGGTCGATCCGGCTATCGGTGAAGCGGGTGATATTGATACTGCGTTTATTGTTCTGAAATATCGCTCTGGTGCCCTGGCGACCATTGTTAACAGCCGCCGTTCAGCCTACGGCTATGATCAACGCATTGAACTACACGGCGCTAATGGCCTGCTGTCTGCCGGAAATATTCTGGAAAACCAGGTACAGCATCTCAGCGCTGCCGGTTGTCGCAGCGCATTACCAGAGCACTTTTTCCTGCAACGTTACAAAGAAGCCTATGCCGCAGAATGGCAGCATTTTGTTGAGGTTCTGCGCGGTGAAGCAAAACCGGAATGCAGCGGCGAAGACGGTGAACGCGCGCTGTATCTGGCCGACAAAGCACTGGAGTCCCTGCATAGCCGGTGTGAAGTAGCATTATACCCGTCATAATTCAAGCTGCTTGGGTGTTGCCGGCGTTCATACGGCGAATCACATAGTTTATCTATGCTCATCGACGGCCTGAACTTGGCGCCTACAAGCCACTCGAATTATTTTGGGTATATAACTTCCGATAACCCTACAAATAGAAGAGATATAATAATGAAAAAGCTCATTCTTGCCGCCCTTATCGCATTAACCACCACTCCTGTATTAGCTGCAAACGAACAAATTGTTTTTAGTACTCCGAACCTCGCGATGCCGTTTGAGGTTCATATGCAGCGTACTGCCGTCAACGCCGCCAAAGAAATGGGTGTAAAACTTCAGGTACTCGATAGCCAGGGAAGCTCGCCAAAGCAGGCTGCTGACCTGGAAAACGCCATCACTCGCGGCGCTCAGGGCTTTATCGTCTCTCCTAATGATATTAATGCTGTTTCAAGCGCAGTCGGTGAAATCCAGGAGGCTAATTTACCTGTCGTCACGCTGGATCGTTCCGTAATTAGCGATAAACCCGTGCCACACTTTGGTGCCAATAACTACAAGGGCGGCCAGGCTGTAGCCAGCTACGTGATTGAACAATTCCCTGAAGGCGCTGAAATCGTTCTTCTGACCGGCCAGCCAGGATCGTCTTCCAACATTGAACGTACTAAAGGGATCCGCGATCGTCTGACTGAAGGCGGCAAAAAATATAACATCGTCGTCGATCAGACCGGAAACTGGATGCGATCTGAAGGAATGCGCATTGTTGAAAGCGTCCTGCCCTCTCTGCCGAAAAAACCACAAGTCATCCTTGCTGCCAACGATGATATGGCCCTCGGTGCTATTGAAGCGCTGCAATCACAAGGAATGAAACCAGGTGAAGTCATCGTCACCGGCTTTGATGCCGTACCAGAAGCACTGGAAAGAGTTAAAGATGGCTGGCTGGCCGTTACCGCCGATCAACGTCCAGGCTATGCCGTCACCACTGCAATGAGCCAGCTGGTCGATAATATTCGCGAGAAAAAAGCCATTACCGGAGCAGACTACGCTCCAACCCTGATAACCAAGGCTAACCTCGATAAAGCAGAGCGTATCAGCGAAACCGGTAAATAAACCTATTTATACCCGTCATCATTCGAGTTGTTTTGAAGTATGAAGGGGGCACGCCCGTCTTATGACGGGCGTTATTGAGGAGCCAACTGATGTCACAGCCCTTATTAAAAGTTACCCAGCTTGCAAAAAGTTTCTCCGGTGTATGGGCACTCAGTGACGCCCGTCTTAGCGTCGGAGCAGGAGAGATCCACGCTCTGCTGGGTGAAAATGGTGCCGGAAAATCGACACTGTTAAAAGCGCTGGCTGGCGCGCAGCCCCAGACTCGCGGTGAAATTTGGTTCAACGGAGAGGTGCTAGGTGTCGATGACTCGCCAGTCGAGCGTCAGAACAAAGGCATCATTACTATTTACCAGGAATTTAACCTGCTGCCCAATATGACGGTGGCGGAAAATATGTTTCTCGGTCGCGAGCCGAGACGCCATAACCTGATTGTCGATGCCAAAGCCGTCAATAATGAAGCTCAGGTGATCCTGAACTATTTACAGCTAAATATTTCCCCGACCACGGCGGTTGCACGTTTAAGCGTAGCCCAGCAGCAAATGGTCGAAATTGCTCGCGCCCTGACTCTGAATGCCAAACTCATCATTATGGATGAGCCTTCGGCAGCCCTGAGTGATAGCGAAGTAGAAAGTCTGCACCGCGTGGTACGTGAACTGAAAGGACGTGGCGTAAGTATCATTTACGTGACACATCGTCTGCATGAAGTCTTTCAGCTCTGTGACCGTTTTACGGTATTTCAAGATGGACGTTATACCGGCTCAGGTGACGTCGCAGACACTAATGTTGAACAGATTATCCGCCTGATGGTAGGCCGTAATGTGGTATTTAACCGTCGTGACTCCAGCCTGACACATCACCAGGATAAACCTGTACGTTTATCGATAAAAGGACTCAGTCGCGAAAAACCCCCACTCGATCCGCATGGTATTGCCCTAAAAGATGTCAGTTTTCACGTCCATGCCGGAGAAGTGCTGGGAATAGCGGGTCTGGTCGGCGCAGGTAGGACTGAAATTGCACGCTGCCTGTTTGGCGCGGATAAATTTACTACGGGTAGCTTTGAGCTCGACGGCAAGCCTTACCAGCCACGCGATCCGATGCACGCTTTGGATCAGGGCATCGCTCTGGTGCCAGAAGATCGTAAAAAAGAGGGCGCGGTACTCGGATTGTCGATCCGCGACAATATGTCACTTTCCAGCCTTTCATCATTACTGACCTGGCGTTATTTCGTCAGTCCCCGCAAAGAAGATGCGCTGATCGCGGCTTACCGCCAGGCACTGCAAATCAAAATGGTTAACCCTGAGCAAGAGGTGCGCAAGCTCTCCGGCGGAAATCAGCAAAAAGTGATCCTGGCGCGTTGTATGGCGCTTAATCCAAGAGTGTTGATTGTTGATGAGCCAACGCGTGGTATCGACGTGGGCACCAAGTCTGAAGTTCATCAGGTGCTATTTGATATGGCAAGCCGGGGAGTGGCGGTTATCGTCATCTCATCCGACTTACCGGAAATACTGGCAGTATCAGACAGAATAATCACCCTGAGCGAAGGGCACATTACCGGTGAATTACATGGTGATGAGGCCAATGAAGAACGCCTGATGACAATGATGGCGATTAATCACAGTGCGTTAAATGCCGCATAACGGGAGAGCCCATGACGCAGATGATTTCTAAAACCCAGGCTGAAGAAAAGCGCGGATCGCGCTTCGATTTTATCGGCTTTTTTGAGCGCTTTGGGGTATTGATTTTTATGATCCTGCTGCTGATTTTTTTCCAGACGCAGAACAGTAATTTCCTGAGCGAACGCAACATCTTAAATATCCTCACTGAGGTTTCGATCTACGGGATCATCGCTATCGGTATGACCTTCGTCATTATGACTGCCGGAATCGATCTCTCGGTCGGATCGATTCTTGCGCTCTGTGCAATGACCGCCGCTTATGTGATTAAAGGCGATAACTTTACCACTGTCGATCCTGATGCCTGGGGCGGTATGAGCTGGCTGTTAGCGATGGGCATCTGTCTGGCTCTCGGTACTCTGATAGGACTAATACAAGGCCTGGGTGTGACCCGCCTGCGCCTGCCGCCCTTCATTGTCACTTTGGGCGGCATGACTATCTGGCGTGGACTGACGCTGGTGATTAACGATGGAGCACCGATTGCAGGGTTTGATGCTGGTTATCGTTTTTGGGGACGCGGGGAAATGCTTGGGATCTCCATCCCTATTTGGATCTTCGCCTTTGTCTCGATTATCGGTTATCTGGCACTACATAAAACGCGCTGGGGACGCTTTGTCTATGCCATCGGCGGTAATCCTGAAGCCGCAAGACTCGCAGGGGTCAATGTTAAACGTGTGCTGGTCAGCGTTTATGTGGTGATTGGTTGTCTGGCAGGGCTGGCAGGTTTTGTACTGAGTGCTCGCCTGGGGAGTGCCGAAGCCGTAGCGGGGATCTCCTTTGAGTTACGCGTCATCGCCTCTGTGGTCATTGGTGGGACGTCGCTGATGGGCGGTTATGGCCGCATCAGTGGAACCATTATTGGCGCGATCATTATGGGGATTTTGATTAACGGCCTGGTGCTGATGAACGTCTCCGCTTATTACCAGCAAATTATTACCGGTCTGATTATCGTGCTGGCGGTTGCCTTTGATACCTATGCCAAGAGCCGTCGCGGCGCAATTTAGTTCAGGAGCATTTTATGAAACAAGTAAGAATTGGTCTGATTGGCACAGGATATATTGGTAAAGCTCATGCGATTGCTTATGCCCAGGCACCAACGGTGTTTGAGCTGCAAGGTACGCTGGTACGTGAAATGGTGGCGGAAGTGACGCCAGAGCTTGCCCAAAAACGTGCTGCAGCATTTGGCTTCAATCGTGCAACCAGTGACTGGCGTGAACTGGTCGCAGATCCGAATATTGATGTGGTGGATATTTGTTCCCCTAATCATCTTCATAAAGAGATGGCTCTGGAGGCGATTCGTCACGGAAAACATGTCTACTCAGAAAAACCACTGGCGCTGAATGCGCGTGATGCAAAGCAGATGGTCGATGCTGCGCGTGAGGCTGGCGTAAAAACACTGGTGGGTTTCAACTATATGAAAAACCCCACCGCCAAGCTGGCAAAACAAATCATCGAGCGCGGTGAAATCGGAGACATTATCCATTTCTACGGCACACATAACGAAGACTATATGGCCGATCCGCTGGTTCCTATTCACTGGCACTGTTTTAAAGAAACGGCCGGGCTGGGCGCGTTAGGGGATTTAGCCGCGCATATTGTCAATATGGCGCAATACCTGGTGGGCGATATTGAACAAGTCTGTGGCGATTTAAAAATCGTGGTGCCTGCGCGTCCAGCCTATGCCGGTAGTCATGAATTAGTGACGGTTGAAAACGAAGACCAGGCCCATGCAATGGTGCGTTTTGCTGGCGGTGCACAAGGCATTATCGAAACCTCACGGGTTGCCAGTGGCCGAAAAATGGGGCTGACATGGACAATTACCGGCACTAAAGGCGCTATCACCTTTACTCAGGAACGCATGGCAGAGTTGAAACTGTATCTGCAGGACGATCCTGAAGGCCGTCAGGGCTTCCGTACCTTACTGGTCGGCCCTGCTCATCCGGATTATGGATCTTTTTGCATGGGAGCCGGCCACGGAATTGGTTTTAACGATCAAAAAACCGTGGAAATACGTGACCTTATTGATGGTATTGCCGGTGATACACCGCTCTGGCCAGATTTTGAAGAAGGCTGGAAAGTCTCACGTATTCTCGATGCTATCGCCCTGTCTCATCAGGACGGCCGCTGGGTGAAAGTATCTGACATTGTCTAAGGACGAAGAATGAAACAAAAAACATTGGATCTTATTTGCATGGGACGCGTGGCCGTCGATCTTTACAGCCAGCAGATTGGTGCACGACTGGAAGATGCCACCAGTTTTTCCCGCTATCTTGGCGGCTCGTCTGGCAACGTGGCTTATGGTACTGCACGTCTGGGATTAAAATCGTCCATGCTGGCACGCGTGGGTGACGAGCATATGGGGCGATTTCTGCGTGAAGAGCTGACCCAGGTCGGTTGTGATACCAGCCATCTGATAACCGATACTGAGCGACTCACTGCCCTGGTATTACTCGGCATTAAAGACAGAGATACCTTTCCACTAATTTTCTTTCGCGAGAACTGCGCCGATATGGCGATTACTGCCGAGGATTTCAGTGAAGAGTACATCGCTTCTGCCCGCTGTCTGGCTATCACGGGTACACATCTTTCTAATCCACGTACTCGCGATGCGGTACTCACGGCACTGAAATATGCGCGACGTAACGGGGTACGTACGGCACTGGATATCGACTATCGTCCGGTATTATGGGGGCTGACGGCATTGGGTGATGGCGAAACACGCTTTATCGCCGCCGAACAAGTTACCGAACAGTTGCAGTCAGTCCTGAGTTTATTTGATGTCGTAGTTGGCACCGAAGAAGAGTTTCATATCGCCGGGGGAGATACCGATACCCTGCAAGCACTGAGACGAGTTCGCGAAGTCAGCGCCGCAACACTGGTCTGTAAACGTGGCGCTCAAGGATGCTCAGTCTTTACCGGGCCCATCCCTGATTCGCTGGATGGCGGCATTAATGTTGCCGGAGTTCGGGTTGAAGTGCTCAATGTGTTAGGGGCCGGGGATGCCTTTATGTCCGGTTTGCTGCGTGGCTATATCAATGATGAAGGCTGGGTTCAGGCTTGCCGCTATGCCAATGCTTGTGGTGCTCTAGTGGTATCAAGACATGGCTGTGCCCCTGCGATGCCTGGCAAAATCGAACTGGATGATTACCTGGCGCGTGAGGATTCCGTTCCGCGTCCTGATTTAGATAATCACTTAAATCATCTGCATCGCGTTATTTCTCGTCGCCGCCAGTGGCCAGAACTCTGTGTTATGGCGTTTGACCACCGCAGCCAGTTAGCCGAAATGGCCTTACAAAGTGGTGCTGACTTACGTCGTATCCCGGCGCTGAAACAGTTGATCCTACAGGCCAGCCGGGAAGCGGCCCAATGTGCTGACCTGGAAGGCAAAGCAGGCTTACTGTGTGACGGTACCTTTGGTCAGGATGCGCTCAATTCGATTACAGGTGAAGGCTGGTGGATCGGTCGTCCGATAGAGCTGCCCGGATCACGCCCGTTAGAAATGGAGCATGGCAATATCGGATCGCAACTGATCAGCTGGCCGCAGGAACATATCGTTAAATGTCTGGTGTTCTTCCACCCAGAGGATGCCCATGGTTTGCGCCTTGAGCAGGAACAAAAAGTCGCTGAAATCTATCAGGCCTGCTGCCAGTCCGGCCATGAACTGCTGCTGGAAGTGATTTTACCTGCCGATATGCCGCGCAATGACGACTTGTATTTACGTGCAATTTCACGTTTCTACAATCTCGGCATTTATCCCGACTGGTGGAAATTACCGCCACTGGGAGATGAGGGCTGGAGCGCTCTCAGTACCTTAATTGAAAAACGCGATCCCCATTGTCGCGGTGTCGTGATCCTCGGCTTAGATGCGCCAGTATCGGTGCTGCGTGACGGATTTAATACTGCCGCAAATTATCCGATTGTTAAAGGATTTGCCGTCGGTCGCACTATTTTTGGCGAGCCCTCTCAGGCCTGGCTTAAACGTGAGATTGACGATGCTGAACTAGTGAATCGTATTCGTAATAACTATTTGCAGCTGATTGCCCTGTGGCGTGAGCGCGGCCAGACTAAACATTAAGGAAAACATCATGACCGTACAGTTAGGTATTAACCCACTGACATGGACCAATGACGACCTGCCTTCTCTGGGCGCCGATACGTCACTTGAGACCTGCCTTAGCGAAGGAAAAGAAGCCGGATTTGCGGGGTTTGAGCTGGGGAATAAATTCCCACGCACCGCGGCGGTGCTCGGCCCTATTCTCGCCCAGCATGACTTAAAACTGGTTTCTGGCTGGTATTCCGGTCGTTTACTGGAGCGAAGCGTAGAAGAAGAGATTGAGGCAGTACAACCGCATCTGACACTGTTGCGTGAACTGGGCTCAAAGGTGCTGGTCTTTGCCGAAGTGTCCGACTGCATTCACGGTGAACAGCAGACCCCGGTCCACTTGCGTCCACGCTTCCCGGCCGAACGCTGGCAGGAATATGGCGAAAAACTGACTGCCTTTGCTCGCTATACTCAGCAGCAGGGTGTGCAAATCGCTTATCACCACCATATGGGAACAGTGATTGAAAGTGCCCAGGATGTCGATAACCTGATGACCCATACCGGCCCGGAAGTCGGGCTGCTGCTGGATACCGGTCATCTGACTTTTGCCGGAGCAGATCCGCTGGCCGTAGCACAACGCTGGATAGATAGAATCAACCACGTTCACTGTAAAGACGTACGCGCAGATGTGCTGGCCGAGGTGAAAAACCGTAAAACCAGTTTCCTTGATGCCGTATTAAGTGGTGTCTTCACCGTTCCCGGCGATGGCTGTGTCGACTATCCGCCAATCATGGCACTGCTTAAACAGCATGGTTATCAGGGCTGGCTGGTGGTGGAAGCAGAACAGGATCCGGCGATTGCCGATCCGCTGACTTATGCCCGCCTCGGTTACAATAATCTGAGCAATCTGGCACGGAATGCCGGGCTGATTTAAGGAGCAACCATGTCGGAATTACTTTCACGCTGGCAAGCCCCGAATACCCAGGGGCGGACGCAGTCTGTGACCCCTGAAAATGCGGGATGGGGCTACGTTGGCTTTGAAGTCTATCAGTTAAATGCAGGCCAGCAGCTGTCGTTACCGGCAGTGGCTGAAGAGCGTTGCCTGGTACTGATTGCCGGACGGGCAACCATTGGTACTCCTTCAGCAAACTTCCCTGAGATTGGCGAGCGGATGAGTCCCTTTGAGCGCCTGAAGCCTTGGGCAGTGTATGTGACTCCGGGCGAGACGGTTGAGGTTGAGGCGCTGACACAGCTGGAGCTGGCGGTCTGTGCCGCGCCAGCTCAAGGCACCTATGCCACCCGACTGATTGCACCGCAAGATATTGACGGCGAAGCTCGGGGGAAAGGACACAACCAGCGTTATGTCCATAATATCCTGCCGGAAGATAAACCCGCTGATAGCTTGTTAGTTGTTGAAGTGTATACCAACGAAGGTTGTACTAGCTCTTATCCCAGCCACAAGCATGATATTGATAATCCGCCTGAGGAAACTTACCTCGAAGAGACCTATTATCACCGCTTAAACCCCTCTCAGGGTTTTTGTATGCAGCGGGTTTATACCGACGATCGTTCTCTGGATGAGTGTATGGCGGTCTATGACAAAGACGTCGTCAAAGTCCCGAAAGGCTATCATCCGGTGGCGACCATCGCCGGTTATGACAGCTATTATCTTAATGTGATGGCGGGTCCGGTCCGTAAATGGCTGTTTACCTGGGAAGATAGCCATCTCTGGATAAACGGTGAGGCCTACGCTAAAAACTAGTCACAGTGCCGCCGCCTTATTTGACGGCGGTACTGTTTTATCAAAAGCGGTAACCAATACCCATATTCAGCCCATTGATTGATATATTGTCATTATATTTAACATGAGTTCCCTCATAGCCGATATTAATAGAAATATTTTCAATTGGGTTGATAGCAATACCTGCGCCATAGGCAATGGAAGTGGTATGATATTGATATTGCCTTGAATACTGAGCTAACTCAATCTCGCTACCTTCTAGTTTTGTGTGAGCCAGTCCGACTAGAGCATACAGACTGATGTAATCATTAAAACGATATTCCGGGCCCGCTAATAGTGAGTGATATTTAATATTTACTTTTTCATCATACGAACTGAAACTATCCCGGATAGAATAGTTGTTATTTCCTTTCATATAGGTAAAGGAACCGACAACACTTACTGGAGGATCCCACTCGTAGCGGTACTGAACATTCATCCCTCGAATATTTTTAAAATCCTGAACCTTACTCTGAGCATGTCCGAGAGAAACAGTATGATTATTTGCACTAACATTAGCGCTAATCATGAGGAATGAAGACAGCAAGCATCCAATAACAACGTTCCTTGACATAGTAGTTTCCTTTATCAAACATATTAACTAAGATATTTAATTAGATATGAAAAAAATGTTTTTGATAAGATGGAATTATGATGAAAAAACAGCTTCACACTCAAAAAAAACGTTTTATAGAAATCCCCCAAAGAATAACCCAGCTCAGTTACTGCAAATTAAGTCTGGTTTAATAGTATTATTTCTGTCCGGTTTATGAATAAATAAATATATTAAATACTCATCATTAAGTTATATTTTCGATGACTTATTAAGATAGCTTCAGACACTAAATACACGACCAATAATAAGTCATTTTATTATCAGCCCTGCTAATTATATGAACGATTACCGTTCCAGGTCCCCTCCCCCACTTTCAGGCTACGCGATTCAGGAAGGAGATCTCCATTATCGGGCAACGGCTGCTTACCCAGTATCTGGTTTCTGCTTCAATGGGTGGCTCAATGTATTTCCTCTAATACAGACAGCAACAATGTGATAGCCATCACATATTTGATTTCGTAAGGTGATATTTGCGAAATGAAACGATATTTAACATACAAACAGCATTAATTATCATTTACATTAGCATTCTTTAGATAACAGCTGCTCTTTTGGTTCGTTTGATAACTTCTCTGGAGTAAAGAAATGACTGTATTGATCAAGCCTTCTTCTGCGCGTCTGAAGCGCATCGTCCTTGCCACCGCTCTGGTATTACCCGTCAGCTTACCGGCTCTTGCCGATGAAGCTCTAACTCTGTATACCACCCGTGAACCAGGGCTGATTCAGCCTCTGCTGGATGCATGGACTAACGAAAGTAAGGTGAAGGTTAATACGGTCTATATTAAAGACGGTATGCTGGAACGTGTAAAAGCGGAAGGCGCGAACTCTCCGGCTGACCTGTTAATGGCCGTTGATGCAGGCAATCTGATTGATCTCGTGGAAGCTGGCGTAACGCAACCTGTGGTTTCTGAAAAACTGAATGCCGCGGTACCGAAAAATCTACGTGGCGACGATAATCAGTGGTATGCCCTTTCGATGCGCGCCCGCGTGCTTTATGCAGACAAGTCATTCCCGACCGCTGACTGGCATTATGAGCAGCTCAGCAATCCAGAATACAAAGGTAAAGTCTGCCTGCGTTCCGGACAACACCCTTATAACACCGCCATGATTGCAGCGATGATTGCTCACCATGGCGAAGCGAAAACAGAAGAGTGGTTACGTGGCGTTAAAGCCAACTTGGCGCGTAAAGCTACTGGCGGTGACCGCGATGTCGCCCGTGATATTCTGGGTGGTATCTGCGATATCGGCCTGGCTAACTCTTACTATGTCGGCCATATGAAAAATGCCAAAGAAGGCACCGATGCGCGCAAATGGGGTGACGCTATTCAAGTAATTAAACCGACCTTTGAAGGCGGCGGTACTCACGTCAATATCAGCGGCGCAGCAGTGGCACGTCATGCACCAAACAAAGAGAAAGCGGTTGAGCTGATGGAATATCTGGTTTCTGCACCAGCCCAGCAGATCTACGCTAAAGCGAACTATGAATATCCGGTGGTTCAGGGCATTGAGCTTGATCCCATCATCAAAGAGACCATCGGTGAAATTCAGGTTGATGCTATCCCGCTGACGGAGATTGTGAAACACCGTAAGCAGGCCAGTTTGCTGGTAGATAAAGTTGGATTCGATCAATAAAGCTCCCAGGGCGACCTCGCAGCGTAGTTGGCTAACCCAGCTACGTTCAGGTATTACCCCCCTACAACTGATGGCCACTTTAGTGGCCATTGGTGTTCTCACGCCTCTGGCGACCTTAGCCTGGCTCGCTACCCAGTCTGATTTTTCTCACTGGAATAACCTGACTCAATACGTCCTGCCAACCGCAATAAAAAATACCTTTATCTTGCTGGTGGGTGTGGCAGCGATGGTTGCCGTGATAGGTGTCGGCTGTGCCTGGGCCGTTACCGCCTGGCAATTTCCGGGCAGGAAAATATTATCCTGGGCTCTACTGCTCCCTCTGGCCATGCCGACTTATATTGTCGCCTTTGCCTGGCTGGATCTTCTGCACCCAATAGGCCCACTGCAGACTGCTCTCCGTTATCTGCTCGGCTACGACAGCCCGCGTGAATTTCGTTTACCAGACGTTCGCTCTCTCGGTGGCGCAATCATCCTACTGGGTCTGGTGCTGTATCCTTATGTCTACCTCACGGCCAGAGCGATGTTTATCAGTCAGCCTGCCCACTTAATTGAGGCCGCCAGGACTCTGGGCTGTACGCCGACCGGTGCTTTTTTTCGCGTAGTATTGCCAATGGCGCGTCCCGCGCTTGCCGTGGGTGTCAGCCTGGCGCTGTTAGAAACGCTCAATGATATTGGTGCCTCAGAGTTTCTCGGGATTCAAACACTGACAGTCACCGTCTACACCACTTGGGTCACTCGCTCGGATTTAGCCGCGGCGGCACAGATAGCCAGCCTGATGCTACTGTTTATTTTCTGCATTCTGACGCTAGAATTTTACGGTCGGAAGAGACAAGGGTTTAGCAGTCGTAACTTTCGCGAAGTAAAACCTGCGAAGCTAACAGCAGGCCGCGCGGCACTGACCACTTGCCTGGTGGCATTACCGGTACTGTTGGGATTTGTCGCCCCAGTCTGCTACCTGTTGGTGGAAACCTTTAAGCGTCTCGGGGAAGGTAATCCCTTCTCTCCCGCACTATTAAACGCCTTGCAACATACCCTGATGCTGGCTGGCGGCGTCACCTTGGTGGTGATGGTGGTTAGCCTGATAGTCGCCTGGAATGCCCGACAAATGGCCGTGGGTAGCCCTTCCCCCGGCTATCGTCGTTCTATTTTACGCCTCTCCTCTCTGGGCTATGCCGTGCCGGGTACTATTCTGGCGATCGGTTTTTTATCCCCCGCATTATCAGTGGATAAATGGCTGGCCGGATTACTCGATATTCGCGGGCTGCCGTTAATGTCGCTGGGGATTGTGCTGGTTATCTGCTGTGCTATTCGCTTTCAGGCGATTGCCATTGGCGCCATTGATTCGGGTCTGGCCAGATTACCGAAAAGTCTTGAGCAAGCCTCCCGCTCATTGGGAGAGAGTGCATCGGGGACCTTCTATCGTGTTCACTTGCCGCTTTTACGTCCGGTTCTGGTCAGTAGTGCGTTGCTGGTATTTACTGATGCGATGAAAGAGCTACCCACTACTCTGCTATTACGTCCGGTAAATTTTGAAACGCTGGCCACCTTGCTGTATGCCGAAGCGGCGCGTGGAACCTATGAAGAAGGGGCGATTGCAGCACTCTTAATTGTCGTTGCTGGCACACTGCCCGTGCTGTTGTTGATGCGCAACCAAATCACCCGCGGGGAGTAAAGCCGCCCATGTCTGAGATTGCTCTGTCGCTGGATAATGTCACTGTCGCTTATCGCGACAGCCCTCACCCGATACTAAACGGTTTTTCGATGACAGTCAGAACCGGCGAAATCGCCTGTCTGCTCGGTGCTTCGGGCTGTGGGAAAACCACCGCTTTACGGGCAATTGCCGGGTTTGAATATCTGACTGGCGGAGAAATTCATCTTACCCAGCGCTGTGTCGCAGGGCCTCAAGTCCATCTGCCGCCGGAAAAACGCAATGTGGGTATGGTATTTCAAGACTACGCGCTTTTTCCGCATTTGACGGCAGCCCAGAATATCGCTTTTGGGTTACGTAAATTACCGCGTGAAGTACGCCAGGAACGCGTTAACAGACTGCTGGATCTGATTGAGCTACAACAGCATGCCGGGCGCTACCCTCATGAGCTTTCTGGCGGCCAGCAGCAAAGAATAGCGCTAGCTCGCGCCATGGCACCCGAGCCGGATATTCTGTTACTGGATGAACCTTTTTCAAGCCTCGATCGCCCGACGCGGGAGCGGCTGAGCGGAGAAGTACGTGAAATCTTACGTCAGGCAGGTCAGACAGCGCTGCTGGTTACCCATAGTGAATGGGAAGCAGAGGCAATAGCCAGCCGAATAGGCTATGTCGAAAATGGTCAGTACGTGGCTATGGCACAATAAAATGTCACGTCAGGCACCTTATGGAAATTATAGAGATTCATCAGCTCGTTGAATAGACTCGTCTATTTGCTTCCATATGAATTGCATCTTTGCTCTATCAAACTTCTGCGATTTATCACCAAAAATATCACAGTGATCGAGCATAAATTTCATATCAGCATACGGATGATCGCCTTCGACTGGATGAAATTTAATGATTATCAAAGGATCATTTTCACTGTCAATGAGCCTTGCATGAAATAACCCAATATAGTAAGGACTTATAACACCACGCTCATTAATGCTTGAGTCTTTTATTAGACCGAATTCACGATCCTCTTTGGTTTGGTATACCTCGATATATCCGTTACCCTTCCAAATCTTAATGAGAGCTACGATTTCTACAGCCCACTCAGAGGCATCATATCCGAATTGATTACTGATCACTGATCACTGAAAAAAGACTATTGACCTTTACATCAGATATGTACGTTCTCTCGAGAAGTGTTTTCGAAGCGCTCATTGCTTTCCTTGAAAAAGTCGATCAGCGCTTGTTCTTGTTCTTTTTGTGTTCCAGAAAAGGACTTACTGTTCACCTTGTCCGAAAGTGTAACAAGGGAAGCGACAAATTCTTTCTTATCGTGTTCAAAGATCATATCGGCCTCCATTGATTTGTGAAACTGCGAACACTCGCCAACAATTAATTAGGCTACGCAATCTACCACAACCCGTCAATAATTGTTTTAAAAATGAGCAGAGTGACACTGGATAATGCTGTTTTTAGATACTTTTATTTAGCATGAGTTTTTCAGATAACGCTGTGGATCAATCGCCGTGGCTCGGTAACGTAGCTGGAAGTGCAACAGTACAGAATTAGCCCCGCTGCTACCCATGGTCGCTATTTTCTGCCCGGCTTTCACTTTTTGTCCAGTGCTGACCAGAATCGTGTCGTTGTGAGCATAGGCGGTTATATAGTCTTCATTGTGCTTAATCATCACCAGATTGCCGTATCCGCGTAACTGGTTACCGGCATAGACCACTGAGCCTGCGCCTGAGGCATAAATCGGCTGTCCACGTGAACCCGCAATATCAATCCCTTTATTACCGCCGTCACTATAAGAGTAAGCGTCGACTACCTTCCCTTTTGTTGGCCATAACCAACACCTATCGCCAACCGGAGGTAAAGCCACTTTAGGCAATGCTGCAGGAGCAGATTTACGGGCAGGAGTGCTGTTTTTAGCTGTCGCAGTATTTTTGGTACTGCCGCGGTTCGCCGCCCCTTTGGTACGCAGACGCTGACCCACTAACAGTTTATAAGGGGGAGGCAGGCTATTCATCTTCGCCAGTTCCCCGACACTGGTGCCGGTCATACGTGATATTTTGTATAAGGTATCGCCACGCTTAACGGTATAGACGGAGCCATTGAAGGTTCCTTCATTACTGGTATTTTTGGAAGAACATGCCGTTAACAGAAGACTCATTAGTAAACAGACAATGATTTTCCAGCGCATAAGAGGGCTTTCCTTAAACAAAACAATCCTCGGGGTGTGGTAGGGCAGGAAGTTTCCCTCCCCAGTAACAGGGAGGGAAATTAAGCTTACTTAACCGGACGCAGAGCAGGGAATAAGATAACGTCGCGAATGGTATGACTATTAGTAAATAACATCGTCATACGGTCGATACCAATACCTAAACCAGCTGTTGGCGGCAGACCATGTTCCAGAGCCGTCACATAGTCTTCATCGAAGAACATCGCTTCGTCATCGCCGGCATCTTTAGCGTTAACCTGATCAGCAAAGCGCTGCGCCTGGTCTTCAGCATCGTTCAGCTCAGAGAAACCGTTACCAATTTCACGGCCACCGATAAAGAACTCAAAACGGTCAGTGATCTCAGGGTTTACATCGTTACGACGAGCCAGCGGTGAAACTTCTGCCGGGTATTCGGTGATAAAAGTAGGTTGAATCAGGTGGCTTTCAGCGACTTCTTCGAAGATTTCAGTCACTACGCGTCCCAGACCCCAGCTCTTTTCAATCTTGATGCCGATAGATTCTGCGATAGCCACCGCTTTATCCATATCGTCAAGGCTGGCGATATCGGTTTCAGGGCGATGTTTTTTAATCGCTTCGCGCATGGTCAGTTTTTCAAACGGCTTACCGAAATCGAAAGTCTCTTCACCGTATTGGACTTCGGTGGTACCCAGCACTTTTTCTGCAATAGTACGGAACAGCGATTCAGTCAGTTCAATCAGGTCACGATAATCCGCATACGCCATGTAGAGTTCCATCATGGTGAATTCTGGATTGTGGCGCGGAGAGATCCCTTCGTTACGGAAGTTACGGTTGATTTCGAATACCCGATCAAATCCACCGACAACCAGACGCTTCAGATAGAGTTCTGGAGCAATACGCAGATACATATCGAGATCCAGCGCATTGTGATGAGTGATAAATGGACGCGCAGCTGCACCACCAGGGATGGCTTGCATCATTGGGGTTTCAACTTCCATAAAATCACGATCAACCATAAACTGACGGATTGACGCCATGATCTTCGAACGTATTTTGAAGGTGTTACGGGACTCATCGTTAGAGATAAGATCCAGATAACGCTGGCGATAGCGAGTTTCCTGGTCTGCAAGGCCGTGGAATTTATCCGGCAGTGGACGCAGCGCTTTGGTCAGCAGACGTAATTCGCTACAGTGAATAGATAATTCACCGGTTTTAGTTTTAAACAGTTTACCGCGCGCACCGAGGATATCGCCCAGATCCCATTTTTTAAACTGCTCGTTGTAGATACCTTCAGCTAAGTCATCACGAGAGACATACAGCTGGATACGGCCACCCACATCCTGCAAGGTCACAAATGATGCCTTACCCATAATGCGGCGTGTCATCATACGTCCGGCTACCGCGACTTCGATATTCAGGTCTTCCAGCTCTTCATTTTCTTTCGAGTCGAAGTCAGCATGAAGCTGGTCTGAAATACTGTCACGACGGAAATCATTTGGAAACGCAATACCGTTCTCACGCAGTGCGACCAGTTTTTCACGGCGACTTTTCAGTTCATTATTTAATTCAACTGACGCATCTACGTTATGTTCTTGTTGTTCAGACATGTTGGTTCCTATAGCCCAGCTTTCAAACTTGCTTCGATAAATTTGTCCAGATCGCCATCCAGTACCGCTTGCGTATTACGGGTTTCTACACCGGTACGTAAGTCTTTGATACGAGAGTCATCTAACACGTAAGAGCGGATCTGACTACCCCAGCCAATATCAGACTTGTTCTCTTCCATCGCCTGTTTCTCAGCATTTTTTTTCTGCATTTCCAGCTCATACAGCTTAGCTTTCATCTGCTTCATTGCCTGATCTTTATTCTTATGCTGTGAGCGATCGTTCTGGCACTGAGTCACGGTTCCGGTTGGAATGTGGGTAATACGTACAGCAGATTCAGTACGGTTGACGTGCTGACCACCAGCGCCTGACGCACGATAGACGTCAATACGCAGATCGGCAGGATTGATATCAATATCAATATCATCATCCACTTCCGGATAGACAAATGCCGAGCCGAATGAAGTATGACGTCTGCCGCCAGAGTCAAACGGACTCTTACGTACCAGGCGATGTACGCCCGTCTCGGTACGTAACCAGCCAAAGGCATAATCACCCTGAATACGGATGGTAACTGACTTGATGCCCGCTACATCCCCTTCGGATTCTTCAATAATTTCTGTTTTAAAACCGCGAGATTCAGCCCAGCGCAGGTACATGCGCTCCAGCATACTCGCCCAATCCTGTGCTTCTGTCCCGCCAGAACCGGCCTGAATATCGATGTAGCAATCGGCACTATCGTACTCGCCTGAGAACATACGACGGAATTCCAGCTGAGCCAGTTTTGCTTCAAGCTGATCCAGCTCGGCAACGGCTTCATTGAAGGTCTCTTCGTCTTCTGCCTCAATAGCCAGTTCCAGTAAGCCTGCAACATCGTCTAAACCTTGCGTCATCTGATCTAAGGTCTCGACAATAATCTCAAGTGCGGAACGTTCTTTACCCAGCGCTTGTGCGCGTTCAGGTTCGTTCCAGACATCAGGCTGTTCGAGTTCAGCGTTGACTTCTTCTAAGCGTTCTTTCTTGGCATCATAGTCAAAGATACCCCCTGAGAACGTGACTACGCTCAGTGAGATCCTGGATGCGGTTTTTTACCGGGTTAATTTCAAACATGCTTAAATTCTTATGTTGATGTCAGAAGACAAAATGCGCTCATAAACCAGCAAGTTTACCGGAATTACCTCATATTTTGTAGTCTGCTGGTGTTAAATCGGCCAGATATTGTCAATCAACAACTGTACGGTTCGATTGCCCCTGAAGACATTCACATCAAGCTTATAAACCAGCTCAACTTCACGCACACTATTATCAGGCCAGAATGTCGGGTCGATATTAAAAGCAATGCCATCGAGTAGCGGCCCTCCTCCCAGTGGTTCAACCATCAGTTTAAGATGGCGTTCACCCACCAGCCGCTGTTGTAAGATTTTGAATTTTCCATCAAACAACGGTTCCGGGAACATTTGCCCCCAGGGGCCGGCATCTCTGAGCATATCAGCAATATCCAGATTCATCTCTTGCCCGCTCAGGGCACCATCAGACCAGATTTCACCTTCCAGCATAGAAGCATCCATCAGTTCATTGACCAGTGCGGCGAAACGTGTCCGGAACTCTTCAAAACGCGACTCATCGAGTGATAAACCTGCGGCCATGGCATGGCCACCAAATTTCAGCATTAGTCCCGGATAGAGTGTATCCAGACGCTCCAGCACATCACGTAAATGAAGCCCTTGAACGGAACGACCTGAGCCTTTCAGAGTACCATCACCCGCAGGAGCGAAAGCGATGACTGGGCGATGGAAACGTTCTTTGATTCTGGAAGCCAGAATACCGACCACGCCCTGGTGCCATTGCGGATGATAGATAGCCAGTCCGTAAGGTAATTCACTCTGATTACGTAGCAGTTGATCGCACAGCGTCATCGCTTCGACCTGCATCCCCTGCTCAATCTCTTTCCGCGTCTGGTTCAGTGCATCCAGTTCGTTGGCCAGCACCCGTGCCTGAGCGATGTTTTCACTCAATAACAGCGCCACCCCGACGGACATATCATCGAGTCGGCCCGCGGCATTTAAGCGCGGTCCCAGTGCGAAACCCAGATCGCTGGCGGCAATTTTATGTGGCTCACGGTTTGAGACTTCCAGTAAGGCTCGAATTCCAGGACGACATTTGCCAGCCCGGATCCGGCTCAGCCCCTGCCAGGTCAGAATTCGGTTATTAGCATCCAGAGGAACAACATCGGCAACCGTGCCAAGAGCAACTAAATCAAGCAGTTCTGCAAGGTTAGGAACCGGCAGTCCGCGTTGTTCAAACCACCCCTCATCACGCAAATGGCTGCGTAATGCCAGCATCAGATAGAAAGCGACACCCACCCCTGCCAGTGACTTTGAAGGGAAACAGCAGTCAACAAGGTTGGGGTTTATAATCGCTTCTGCCGCAGGTAACACTTCGCCTGGCAAATGGTGGTCAGTAATCAGAACCGGAATACCGAGTTGATGAGCACGCTCTACACCGCTGTGTGAAGAGATGCCGTTATCAACGGTCATGATTATCTGTGCGCCTTTACTGTGTGCCTGATTAACCACCTCAGGACTCAGGCCATAGCCATCGTCAAAGCGATTAGGTACCAGGTAATCCAGGTTCAGGCATCCCATGCTGCGCAGTGCCAGAATACTTAAAGCTGTGCTGGTCGCACCATCCGCATCAAAATCGCCCACCACAATGATGCGCAGATTTTCACGAAATGCACGATACAGCAAAGCAACCGCGGGTTTGATCCCATGTAAGTTCTGCCAGGACAGCATACCTTTAACACCACGCTCCAGGTCCTGCTCGGTACGAATACCCCGGCTGGCATACAGGCGTTTTAACAAAGGAGGCAGTGTATCTGGAAGCACCGCCGTGCTATCGACTTCACGGCGGCGAAGCTGTGTTCGTTGTTTCACCTGCGATTAACCACTCGTTTTCGTCATTTTTTGGTGAGAATCGAGCATCTCTTTCATCTCTTTCGGTCCCTGGTAGCCAGGAATAATGGTCCCGTCTTCAAGGATAACTGCCGGGGTGCCTTTAACGCCAAACTGCAGGCCGAGATTGTACTGATCGGCAATATTGATATCACAGGTGGCCTCTTCAGCTTTGCCGCCGGTCATAGCACTATCAAACGCTTTTGTACGGTCTTTAGCACACCAGATAGCTTTCATATCACCCGCTGCTTTACTTTTCAGCCCCTGGCGAGGGAATGCCAGATAGCGAACAGTGATGCCGAGATCGTTATAATCCTTCATCTCTTCATGCAGTTTATGGCAGTAGCCACAAGTGATATCAGTGAAGACAGTAATGACATGTTTCTCTTGCGGTGCTTTATAGATAATCATGTCTTTTTCAAGCGAGTTCAATTTTCCCATCAACATCTTATTGGTAACATTGACCGGCTGTTCTTTACTGATGTCATAAAGCGTTCCCTGCATCACGTATTTGCCGTCATCAGTCACATACAGCACACCACTGTCAGTCAGTACGGTTTTTAAACCGGCCACTGGCGCATCCTGGACATCAGCATTGGCTATGCCCAGTTTTTCCAGTGATTGTTTAATTACCGCGCTATCTGCATGCGCGGCGCCTGACATGGCTGTCACTAGAAAAGACAGCAGTAGAAACGTTTTTTTCATGATAATTCCTTATCTTAGACACTCACGCTCGCGGGTGGTGCTGTTGATGTAGCCGACGTAAACGTTCTGTCGCAACATGAGTATAAATCTGTGTAGTAGATAAATCGCTGTGACCAAGCAGCATTTGTACCACCCGAAGATCCGCGCCATGGTTGAGTAAGTGTGTGGCAAAAGCATGACGCAGAACATGTGGGGACAACTTTTCACTATCGATATCAGCCAGCACAGCATAGTGCTTGATACGATGCCAGAAAGTCTGCCGGGTCATCTGTTGAGCTCGATTACTGGGAAATAAGATATCTAACGACTGCCCATTAAGGAGTTCAGGACGACCATATTTAAGGAAGTATTCTACCCAATAGACGGCTTCTTCACCAAGGGGAACCAACCGTTCTTTATTGCCCTTGCCCAGCACTCTGACCACGCCCTGACGCAGGCTAACATCGCTCATTGTTAATCCCGTCAGTTCCGAAACACGCAAACCTGTGGCATAGAGTACCTCAATCATCGCCTTATCGCGCAGTTCTATCGCATTATCGATACTGGGTGCTTGTAACAAACGCTCTACCTGAGCTTCGCTTAAGTCTTTCGGCAGACGCAACGGAAGTTTAGGTGACGACAGTAATGCGCTGGGATCATCAGGCCGTTTTTTTTCCCGATAGAGATACTGAAATAACCGTCGAATAGTACTGAGCATACGTGCCGAACTGGTTGCTTTAAATCCCCCGTCCAGCCTTTCAGCGAGTAAAGCTTGCAGGTCTGCGGCCTGGACGCTTATCAGACTGAGTTGCTGATGTTCCAGCCACTGCACCAGCCCGGTTAAATCGCGACGATAAGCTTCAAGCGTATTATCAGCAAGGTTTCGCTCAAGCCATAGCGCATCCAGAAACTGTTCTATTTGAGCCTGGTCTTGTTCCACATCCTGCTCCTCAGTTATCAAATTGTGTCCATTATGCCTGATGGTGAAAAGGATCTGATACACTTGGCAGACTTGCACGTGACAATTGAGTTTTTATTACTATGAACATTGGTCTTTTTTACGGATCCAGTACTTGTTACACGGAAATGGCCGCTGAAAAAATCCGTGACATTATTGGATCGGAAATCATCACACTGCATAACCTGAAAGACGACTCACCCACCCTGATGGAGCAATATGACGCCCTGATCCTCGGCATACCGACCTGGGATTTTGGTGAATTACAGGAAGACTGGGAAGCGGTCTGGGAACAGCTCGATAATCTCAACCTGACAGGCAAACCGGTTGCCTTATACGGTATGGGCGACCAGCTCGGCTATGGCGAATGGTTTCTGGATGCCTTAGGCATGCTACACGACAAACTGGCGCCAACCGGTGCCCATTTTATTGGTTTCTGGCCGACAGAAGGCTATGACTTTACCAGCCAAATCCCCGTAACCGCTGATGGAAAGCTGTTTGTTGGGCTGGCATTAGACGAAACCAACCAATACGACTTAAGCGATGAGCGCCTTGAAAACTGGTGTGAACAAATTCTTGGCGAAATGGCAGCCCATTTTTAATGTAATTAATGACTCTTTGCCTGCTGTTGCAACAGCAGCCGGCGAAGATCTCGCCACTCCTCACTGTCAATACTGTCTGCGGCTAACCACAGGTGGAGACTGCCTCGTTTACCCGGACGCGTCAGTTTTAACATAATACCGCTATCAATAATCCAGGGTTTTCTTGCCATTTGCCATTCATAGCCTTTCCAGTAAACACGACCGTCTTCGAGAAGTTTGAACGTTCCCTGACGAGCATGTATACGTCGCTGACTACGCACACTACTGAACACCACAATGAGCAGGAGCAACATCCAGATTAGAGTGTAGTTTATCGGCCATGGCATCAGTAAAACCAACAATGCCAGTAATCCATGGACGAGCAACGAGAGCCATTGTGCTCGCCAGGAAACGCTTAGATCAGATTGCCACAGGGCCACGTTCTTTATTCCGTGTTTGAATCAGCGCCACCATGCGCTGGAGTTCAGCATCATCGGGCTTTCCATGATTCATTAACCAGTTAAATAAATCCGGATCGTCAGATTCCAGAAGGCGCACAAATACCTGTTTATCCAGGTCACTTAACGTTTCATACTCATGTTCGAAAAAAGGCATAATCGAAATATCGAGCTCACGCATTCCCCGCCGACATGCCCAGTGAATGCGGGATTTATTAAAGATATCCATGTTTTCTACCCTATTTAACTCTCTAATAAGAGACAACCTCTGGTATTAGTGTAACGTGTTTTCATCCGGCTGATGATGAGAATCTTGGCTAATCTGCACATCACCGATATTGGTCTGTTACCCGCCAGCATGTTACTTTGCCTGTCCGGGCATCACGCAAAAGCACAAATCGCACTATTAAACTACTTGCATTGTCCTGGCGCTATTTTACCATTAGTTAAATAACCTGTTGGATAATTTGGGATCCCTTTATGTCTCTTATATCGTTTTCTGCACATTCTCCTTTGGCTTCCCATGCTCTGCCGCTGACACTCATGACACTAAATGACTGGGCACTGTCCAGTGCCGTAGGTGCAGATGCAGAAAAATATCTGCAAGGTCAGGTCACTGCTGATATCGCTCAACTCACTGACTCACAGCAGGTTTTGTGCGCACACTGTGATGCAAAAGGCAAAATGTGGAGCAATTTACGACTGTTCCATCGTAATGCCGGCTTTGCATTCATTCTTCGCCGCAGTTTACGCGACGCCCAGCTGACTGAGCTGAAAAAATATGCCGTATTTTCAAAAGTCACTATCGCACCTGATGATGACAGCGTACTGCTTGGCCTTGCAGGCCAGCAAGCACGGGCAGCCCTCGAACCTTTATTTGACCAATTACCCGACGAGCACACACCGGTAGTGACGTCCAATAACACCTCTATTCTGTGGTTTAACACCCCTGCAGAACGGTTCTTACTGGTTACCGATAACGCAACGGCTCAGGACCTGGCTGAAAAACTCAGTGAGCAGGCACAACGTAATGATAGCCAGCAATGGCTTGCATTAGATATTGAAGCTGGTCTACCCATCATTGACAGCGTCAATAGCGCCCAGTTCCTTCCTCAGGCCACGAATATCCAGGCTTTGAACGGAATTAGCTTTAAAAAAGGCTGTTATACCGGACAAGAAATGGTAGCGCGGGCGAAATACCGTGGCGCAAATAAACGAGCACTATGGTCATTAGCAGGTCAGGCAGGTCGCGTACCTGCGGCAGGTGAAGACCTGGAGCTACAGCTGGGTGAAAACTGGCGCCGCACTGGAACAGTACTGGCAGCTGTCAGGTTGGAAGATGGCCAGGTCCTGGTTCAAGCGGTGTTGAATAACGATTTGGCCGCAGAGACTGTTCTGCGGGTACGTGACGATACCACCGGTACACTGGCGATAATGCCACTGCCTTATAGCCTGGTCGAAGAGTAATCATCAGAACTTCGCCCCTGAATTGGGGCGGAGTTTTTCAAAGAATATAGAGGTAGATTGCAAAGAAGTGACAGACGCTGCCTCCAAGCACAAAGCCATGCCAGATGGCATGATTATAAGGAATGCGTTTACAGACATAAAAAATCACGCCCAGCGAATAAACAATGCCTCCGACCGCCAGCAAAGTGACACTGCCTGGCGCCAGTTTCATCACCATCTGATAAATCACCACTAAAGATAACCAGCCCATTAGCAGGTAGGTCACCAGCGAAAGGACTTTAAAACGGTGTGCTATCGTCAGCTTAAATATAATCCCCATTAACGCCAGCCCCCAAATCACCACCATCAAGCCACGGGCAAGCGGTGAGTCCAGCCCTACCAGTAAAAATGGCGTATAGGTTCCGGCAATCAAAAGATAGATAGCGCAGTGGTCAAAAAGCTTTAGCCAGCGCTTAGCGCGAGCATGGGGAATAGCATGGTAGAGCGTGGATGCCAGAAACAGTAAAATCATGCTCCCGCCATACAGGCTATAGCTCGTAATAGCGGTAGTGCTGGCATTCGTTTCTATCGCCTGAACCAGCAACAGAACCAGTCCAACAATACCAAAGACCAGCCCGATACCATGGCTGATACTGTTGGCAATCTCCTCTGCCAGTGAATATCCCTGAGCGACAAGTGGTTTACGAGCCATCAGGCTCCTCCTGTTAAGACTAGTGATGCATCCCCTCTATCCTAACTGAGAATAATTCCAGTGAACACGTGTAAGCTAAAATTATTTTTTAACTGCTATCCGTAGTCCGAACGGCACAATAGTTGCCAGATTAGGGTCAGAGTATGGCAATATGTTTATACCCGTCATACTTCGAGTTGTTTAGATACTCAGTTGGTGACTTGTAAGATTTTAACAGCAGGAAAACAGCATGTTTACGCATACGGCAATTGCCAGTTTGAATGGCCTGGAAATGATGGTTTATCACTATATTATTAAGAATAAAGATAAAGTGATGTATATGACCATCCGTGAACTCGCAGATGCCGCTGAGGTCTCTACCACCACCGTATTACGTTTCTGCCGTAAGTTTAATTGTTCTGGTTATTCTGAATTTCGGGTACGTTTTAAATTACATCTCGAAAAAAATGACGTTCAACCCACTAACTTTGGTAATAGTGAAATTATTAGCTTTTTTAAAAGCACTAATAATAACGAATTTGAACAGCTTATTGATAATGCCGTTGATATTATCTGCGCATCAGAACGTATTATTTTTGTCGGTGCAGGAACCTCTGGATCGCTTGCAAAATATGGTGCTCGTTTTTTTTCTAATGTTGGAAAATTCAGTAATCATATTGATGATCCTTATTTCCCTGTTACTCGTGATATGGCAAAAAATGCCCTGGCAATTGTGCTTTCGGTTTCAGGCGAAACCGAGGAAATTCTACGTTTTGCCAGTCAATTTAGCCTGCATCAGTGCAAAGTCATGTCGATAACCAGCCATGAAAACTCCTCTCTGGCAAAGCTCGCTGACTTTAATCTGTCATGGCATATCCCACCGATACGTATTGGCGATATTTACGATATCACTACTCAAATTCCGGTTATTTATATTTTAGAAACCCTCGGCCGGCAATTGGCGAAAAGATTAGCATAAAAAAACACATTGTTTTTTGGTTGTGACAAATCACAACCATCCTATTTTGTTATATCGTGACAAATGCTCTTCATTTGTTAGACTCCCAGTCAGATTCTATTAACTTTTCGCCATAGTGAGCCATCTATACCCAAAATAATTCGAGTTGCTTGTAGGCGCCAAGTTCAGGCGTCGATGAGCATAGATAAACTATGTGATTCGGCGGACTGAACGTAGGCAACACCCAAGCAACTTGAAGTATGAAGGGTATAACTCATTATTTCAGGCGCATTCTGTGAGGTCTTAATATTATGAAAGAACTTAAGTTACCAAAAGATTTTTTGTGGGGCGGCGCAGTAGCGGCTCACCAAGTTGAAGGCGGCTGGGACAAGGGCGGTAAAGGCCCAAGTATTTGTGATGTTCTGACCGGTGGCGCTCACGGTGTACCCCGTGTCATCACCACCCAGGTTGAGCCAGGTAAGTATTATCCAAACCATGAAGCCGTTGATTTTTATGGTCATTACAAAGAAGACATTAAGCTATTCGCTGAGATGGGCTTCAAATGCTTCCGTACTTCTATCGCTTGGACCCGTATCTTCCCGAAAGGGGATGAACTCCAGCCGAATGAAGAAGGCCTGAAATTTTATGATGATATGTTTGATGAACTGCTCAAATATAACATTGAGCCCGTCATCACCCTTTCACACTTTGAAATGCCGCATTACTTAGTGACTGAATACGGTGGCTGGACTAACCGTAAAGTGGTTGATTTCTTTGTTCGCTTCGCCGAAGTGGTGTTTGAGCGCTACAAAAGCAAAGTGAAATACTGGATGACCTTTAACGAGATCAACAACCAGCGTAACTGGCGTGCGCCGTTATTCGGTTATTGTTGCTCAGGCGTGGTCTATACCGAACACGAAAACCCTGAAGAAGTCATGTACCAGGTACTGCACCACCAGTTTGTTGCCAGTGCAATCGCAGTCAAAATTGGTCATAAAATTAATCCTGATATGCAGATCGGTTGCATGCTGGCAATGGTCCCACTCTATGCCTTCTCTTGTAAGCCTGAAGATCAGATGTATGCCCAGGAGTCGATGCGTGAGCGTTATGTCTTCACCGACGTCCAAATGCGTGGTTATTACCCAGCTTATGTTCTGAATGAATGGGAACGCCGTGAATTCAACATCAAAATGGAAGCGGGTGATGAGCAGATCCTGCGTGAAGGCGTTTGTGACTATTTAGGTCTGAGCTACTACATGACCAACGCCGTCCAAGCGGAAGGTGGTGTTGGTGATGCACTGAGTGGTTTCCAGGGCAGCGTACCGAATCCTCATGTAAAAGCCTCTGACTGGGGATGGCAAATCGATCCCGTTGGTCTGCGTTATGCGCTGTGTGAATTGTATGAGCGTTATCAAAAGCCGCTGTTTATCGTTGAGAATGGCTTCGGCGCTTATGACACAGTTGAAGCTGATGGTTCCATCAATGATGATTACCGCATCGCGTATCTCAGTTCACACATCGAACAGATGAAGCTGGCTGTCACTTACGATGGTGTTGAATTGATGGGCTACACGCCATGGGGCTGTATCGACTGCGTCTCCTTCACGACCGGTGAATACGGCAAACGCTACGGCTTTATTTATGTGAACAAACATGATGACGGCACCGGCGACATGTCTCGCTCACGTAAGAAAAGCTTTAACTGGTATAAAGAAGTGATCGCCAGTAACGGTGAAAAGATTTAAGTTCTTTCGGGGCGCATCAGCGCCCCTTTCATTCTATCTATAGCGATAATCCAAAACGAAAGCTGGCACCTCGTCCAGGAATATCAACCAGTGAAATCTCACTACCATGAAGCTGTAGCATCTGACGCACAATCATCAGTCCCAGCCCTCCTTCACTGCGCCGTGATCCATTAAGAATTGAAGGTCGGATAAACAACCCTTCTTTTAATGCTGGCGGTATCCCCGGCCCACTATCACTGACTTCAACCATCAGCATTTTTGGCACCTGCCACAGACGAACGCTAATCGTGCCGTGATCCGGAGTATGCCGGATAGCATTACTCAATAAATTCGTCAGAACCCGTTCAATCATACTGACGTCGGCCGAAACCAGGGGTAGTCCGGATTGAATATCGGCCTGTAACTGGAGCTGATGAGTATACGCAGTAAGTTCAAATTTCTGGTAAACGTCCTGGAGTAGTTCACCCACCGAGAAGGGTTCTTTTTGCGGCTTTACCACACCGTATTCAAGCCGTGCCAGCTCAAACAACGATTGCGCCAGGGCGCCGACTTTCTGGCTTTGTGCCAGGGCAATTTCCAGATAGCGTTTTTTCTCCGCATCACTGAGCGAGGCAGACATCACCGACAAACTTTCCAAGTAACCATGAAGTGAAGTTAAGGGTGTACGTAAATCATGTGAAATGTTGGCCACAAACTCACGGCGCAGCTGGTCTTGCTGGGTCAGGCTATGCCACTGCTCAGAAATACGTCTTGCCATCAGGATAACGCCCTGACGTAGCTGGGTAAGTTCATCGACATCATTCTCTGAACCCAGCGGTAAAGCGGCCAGGGCCTGCATTTCGTCCATCCCCCCTGTTTCGAGCGCTTTCACCTGCTGTGAAAGTTGTCTCAGAGGTCGGGTTACCCAGCGGAATGCCAGCCATCCCATAATCAGGCCTGACAGACAAATGACGGCTATCAACAGTAAACTGATTTTTAAAATAGTATTGAACTGTGCATCACTGGCCAAATGGTTATAGGCCTCACCAAGAAGAATAACGTATAAGTACCCCTCAACCTCTCCGTCACGCAGCATCGGCGCGATACTAAAGACTTTTTCACCGCTAAGACTACGAGGATCGTCCCCGTACAACGGCAATTTACCACCATCGAGAGCACGATAAATCGGATCAAGGTCGATCTGATGGCGCTTAATACGTCCTTCAGGTGCACCATCGCCGATTATTCTGCCTTGCTTATCCAGCACGTACACTTCCACGCTGGGATTCACCGCCATAAGATTATCGAACAGCTTACGTACTGACGCCTGATTCAGTCCATCTTGTTCCAGCAGCGGATATGTCTGATTGATATGCTGAGCCAGACCACTTGAGAGCTGCTGGATAACTGACTGACTATACTCAGTGCTGGTTTTCACCTGTAACCAGCCAAGTAGCACACAGGCGGTCAACAGTAGCGTGGCAAAAGTCAGTGTCAGACGGCGGGACAGGGTCAGATAGCGCATAGATTACTCACGAGGCTCAGGGGAAAATTTATAACCTTTACCCCATACGGTACGAATGAAATCGGGCTCCGCAGGGTTATGTTCAATCTTGATCCGCAGACGATTAATATGGGTGTTGACGGTATGTTCATAGCCTTCATGCTGATATCCCCAGACTTTGTTGAGTAACTCCAGTCGGGAAAAAACCGCTTCAGGATGCCTGGCAAAAAAGTAGAGTAGATCAAACTCACGCGGCGTCAGGTCTATCGTTTCTCGTGCAAGCTGTACTGTTCTCGCCAATGGATCTATCGACAAACGGCCAAAGTTGAGGATCCCCACCTCGAGGCGTAAGTCCTGACTCATAGCCGTCTGACGGCGAAAAAGTGCTTTAACTCTGGCGACCAGCTCCAGCATCGAAAAGGGTTTTGCCAGATAGTCATCCGCCCCAAGCTCAAGACCTAATACCCGGTGAGTTTCACTGGAACGGGCGCTGATAATAATAATCGGCGTATAGCGGGTCAGTGTTCTGGCGAAGCGGCAGATTTCCAGACCGTCGACCCCAGGTAACATCAGGTCGAGGATCAAGGCATCAAAACCCCCTTGTTTCACATACTCAAGTCCCTGGTTACCATCAGCACAATGCGTGATTTCAAAGCCTTCCTCACGCAAATGGAGTTGAAGTAACTCAGCAATATTTTCGTCATCCTCAACGATTAATATTTTTTTTGATTCGCTCATGCCTGCTCCTCTGGCTGCCATCAATAAAGTTTACACAACTTGTCGCGAGAAAGTTTTCACATTTAGTTTAACTTTGCCTGAATTGAAGGCCGCTACTTTCCCCCCGCCGCTTCAATAAATGTTCCAGTAATATAGGAGGCTTTATCACTTAACAGCCAGGCGATAGCTTCAGCCACCTCTTCCGGTTCTCCGCCTCGCTGCATAGGGAGCACACTTTTTACTCTGTCTACGCGCCCGGCTTCACCGCCGGAGGCATGCATATCGGTATAAATAAAACCCGGTCGTACACCGTTAACACGAATACCTTGTGCCGCGACTTCAAGTGACAGCCCAGTAGTCAGAGTATCAACCGCTCCCTTTGACGCAGCGTAATCGACATATTCGCCCGGAGAGCCTAAACGCGCAGCGGCCGAAGAGACATTCACAATCGCCCCGCCGGTTCCTCCATGGCGATAAGCCATACGTTTTACCGCTTCACGACAGCAGAGGAAATAACCCGTGACGTTGGTGGCAAAAACTTTATTGATACGTTCCGCAGTGAGATTTTCAATCGTGGACTGTTGAAACAAAATACCAGCATTGTTTACCAGGGCAGTCACTGGGCCAAAATGCTGGTCGATTGCAGCAAACATAGCTACCACCTGCTGCTCATCGGCGATATCAGCCTGAATAATGAATGCCTCCCCGCCCGCCTGAGTAATCAGCGAGGCCGTCTGCTCAGCCGCTGACTTATCTTGCCGATAATTAATCACTACTTTATAGCCCTGCTGCGCTAACAATAGCGAGGTAGCCTTGCCTATTCCCCGGCTACCTCCGGTAATTAATGCAATACTCATTGCCTCTCCTTGATAAACCTGGACAAATCACTGATATGTTCATCAGTATATTCACGATAAGAACCATCTTGTAAAGCATCACTTTTCTGCGTTATAACAAAAAAAATAACTGAAAAAACAGGAAAAAATGATGATTTCAAAAGACAATGCAGAGCACTACAACTGGGGAGATAACTGTGACGGCTGGTATCTGGTCAAGCGGCAGGATATGAGTATTATTCATGAAAGAATGCCCTCAGGGACCCAAGAAAAAAGGCATTACCACCATCAGTCCCGGCAGTTTTTCTTTGTGCTTGCCGGGACGCTGACCATGGAACTCAACGGTGAAATCCATACCCTGACCGCGCAAACCGGCCTTGAGATCCCACCCGGTGAACCTCACCAGGCGAGTAATAGATCCGCGAGTGATGTCGAGTTTATGGTGATATCACATCCTACTACCCGGGGGGATAGAATAGATTTGCCCTGAAACGATCCGCGTTAAACTTGAGCTAAAATAGATCGTGCTGTCAGGTTATAAGATCGACATTCAGTCATGAATACAGTCTATAAGATAGAAAATAAAGCCGTGTTTGATCGGACCCATTGGATTGTTAACCCATTATTAACAATCCAATTGGGGGAACAGGCAATGGATATCATGGTTAGCCATCATATTTCAGGCACTTCAGACCTAAAGAGATTGATTGATGAATGTTCTATCGGAAAGTGATAACGCACACTTGCTTCGCGAAACTATCGGACAGTTTTGGCAGCATATCATCCCCATCGTCTGGCTCAGTTTGTGTATTCACATCGTCTTTTTTATCCTGTTTCTGGCGCTACAAATCCCCACGCTTATCATCAGTAACATATTCAGTGTGATGGTTTATGCTTTCTGTCTGAAAGCTATTCGCATAGGTCGTTACAACTTCGCAGGCATACTGATTAGCGTTGAAGTTATTCTTCATGTCTTGTTATCCACCTGGAAGTTGGGCTGGAATAGCAATTTTTATTTTTATCTCTATTGCTTAATACCTATTATCGCATTTAGCTTTCAAAAGGCAGCAGTTCCTCGATTTCTTCTCAATTTTGCCATCATTATCGTTTCTGTAGGTGGGTTCGCGTTACGCGCAGAAATGGGAGTCGATAGCGACGTTAAACCACGATTAATTGAGGTGCTTGGCGTCATTAATGTGTTGACCGCTCTTGCTGTACTTTTACACTGCACCAGACTATCAGTCGGCTTCACGCATTCACTCCAGTCACAGTTATTTCACACCGCCCATCACGATAGTCTGACTAATCTCTATACCCGCCGCCGGGTCATACAAGAGGTGAAGCAATTACCTGAATCGGGTTTATCAGCAATCATTTTGCTGGATATTGATCACTTTAAACGGATTAATGACAGACTAGGTCATAAGTTTGGTGACACGATCCTTAAGCGAATAGCTATATCTATCAATAGCAATGTACGGGTAACCGATGTGGCTTCACGCTGGGGTGGCGAAGAGTTTCTGATATTGATGCCCCATACATCCGTTTATGATGCGCAATGTGTCGCTGACAGGCTGCTGTTACATATCAGGGATTGGGTCGGGCAAGTCGGCAATGAACCACTCACAGTTACGGCAACCTTGTCTGTTAGTGAAATTCGCCCTGGAGAAAGCTTTGAAAATGCCTTCAATCGTACTGATAATGCGTTATATGAAGGGAAACAACAGGGACGTAACCAGGTTGTCCTGGCAACCTGAATATTTACCCACCAGATGAGTATCAAGAGCTTCTGCTGAAAGCCACTAAAATCCCGGCTTGCCCGGATGACTCCAGCAAAAGTAAAAACATCACGTAAGCAATCCGCATCAAAACCGATAACGCTCTATCTTTCAAAACCCGGAGTCAGATAGCATTGCAACTCATATCTATCAGGCATTTTTTTTCAGTTCACGACGCGCTATTTCTGCAATAAATCCGCTGCGTGAACCAAAGTGCTGATGTAACTCAACGTAGCTATCAATCTTGTTTAACAGATTCTGCGGCAAGGTGATATTGAGTTTTACCGCTTTGCCATCGTACTTAGACAAATCAATGTCAACAAATGCCCAGTAACCGCCCTGGCAATTTTCATCATCGAAATGTGCCTCTACTGGCATAGCGGTAGGTAATGTTCTGCCTTTCTCTGCCTGAAATTCTAAATATGTATCAATGGCGTAAAACGCATCTGCGATAGCATCATCGATATTATCACCGGCAAAAAAACAGCCTTCAATATCAGGTACGAAGCCTGAGAAACTGCCGCTTTCTGCTCTGTGAAGATAGAGTGAAAATTTCATATCATCCCCTTTATTATCATTATTCTGACAGTCATTTAAAAAGGCTGCGCTGCTCAATAAAACCTCCTGTTTTATTAACGCACAGTAATCATACCCACCAATAACCACCACATCAAGCCATTTGTGGTTATTGGTGGGTATGATTAAAGGATGTGATCGAAGAGATGTGCCCTGAACGTAAAAAAGAGCACCGAAGTCCCCTTTTTATCTGTAAGCAGATTTACTGATAGTCGCTTATCGGTACACAGGAGCAGAACAGATTACGGTCGCCATAAACATCATTACAAATATACACTCACTTAATGTATGTGATACCGATAAGCTTTCTATTTAAATGCTATCCATATTCATACTCACAGTATCCAGTAAAGTGGTGAACTTGGCGCCTCTCGAGTATCTATTCTAACTGGTATCGTTGTGTTATATGTTTAATGACCTTATCATTATTGGAGTTGTTACATTAATAGATTCAGGCGATTGAAAGAATGATAGTTATCTTTACAGGGTAACATTTAATCCGTAGTCTCAGTAAATACATAAGCATTACAGAACAATAATATAATCACATGAAATTAAAAACAGCTTGTAAATCATTTAATAAGTTTATTTCTTTCTTTATGCTCTTCTTTTTTATACAAATTATAAATTCCGATTGGAATTTCACGTTCAACTACGATATGGGTAAAAAAATAATACTATCTTTCTTGACAACAGTTATTTTTTTACTTGTCACTCACCTCATTGAAAAAAGATTAAACAATGAGAGACCTAACGATTAATGAGATATACCCAAAATAATTCGAGTGGCTTGGGTGTTGTCGGCGTTCATCCCGCCGAATCACATAGTTTATCTATGCTCATCGACGGCCTGAAGCTTTGCGCCGACAAGCAACTCGAATTATTTTGGGTATATTGGAGGTGTTATTGCTGACGGTTCCAATAAAACAATAAATATTCCATCAAGTGATATTAGTTCAAATCCTAACGCAGGGCTGGGAGGATTTAATCCCGGACTTTTTAAATTCAGGATCTAGCATGGTGCACATAAGAGGTGACTTCTGAAAGTGAAAAAGGGCACTCACGTGCCCCTTATCATCCCTGCGCAGATTTACGAGTAGTCGCTTATCGGTACGCAGGAGCAGAACAGATTACGGTCGCCATAAACATCATCCAGTCGTTTAACCGTTGGCCAGTATTTATTGGCATAACCTGCCGGGAAGACCGCCAGCTCACGACTGTAAGGATGCGTCCAGTCAGCCACTATCTCATCCTGAGTATGCGGGGCGTTAACCAGCGGGTTATCAGCCAGCGGCCATTCTCCACTGATAACACGTTCAGCTTCACCACGGATGGCAAGCATGGCATCAATAAAACGGTCTAACTCCACTTTGCTTTCTGACTCGGTTGGCTCGACCATTAAGGTGCCAGCGACCGGGAATGACATGGTGGGTGCATGGAAACCATAATCAATCAGCCGTTTAGCGATATCCAGCTCACTAATCCCACTGGCTTCTTTAAGTGGCCGAATATCCAGAATACACTCATGAGCGACATGACCATCAGATCCGGTATACAGTACCGGGAAGGCTGACTTCAGGCGAGTCGCAATGTAGTTAGCATTCAGTATCGCGACCTGGCTGGCCTTTTTCAGACCTTCAGCGCCCATCATACGGATATACATCCAGCTAATAGGCAGAATTGATGCACTGCCGAACGGAGCGGCTGAAACAGCACCCTGCTGGGTCAGCATACCTTCAATTTGCACCACGCTATGACCCGGTACAAAAGGAGCCAGATGCGCTTTCACCCCAATCGGGCCCATACCCGGACCACCACCGCCATGGGGAATACAGAAGGTTTTATGCAGGTTAAGGTGAGAAACATCCGCCCCAATATAACCCGGAGAGGTTATTCCCACCTGAGCATTCATATTGGCACCGTCCAGATACACCTGCCCTCCGAACTGATGCACTATCTGGCATACTTCCCGGATAGTCTCTTCGTAGACACCGTGAGTTGAAGGGTAAGTCACCATGATGCAAGACAGAACATCACCCGCCTGTTCCGCTTTCAAACGTAAATCATGCAAGTCGATATTGCCGCATGAATCACAGGCGACAACAATCACCTCCATGCCCGCCATCTGGGCCGATGCCGGGTTAGTGCCATGGGCAGAACTCGGGATCAGACAGATATGACGACCCGCTTCATTGCGACTTTCATGGTAACGACGAATAGCCAGCAAGCCAGCATATTCTCCTTGAGCACCTGAGTTAGGCTGCATACACAAGGCATCGTAACCCGTCAGCTTGACCAGCCAGTCAGAAAGCTGAGAGATCATCTGGTGATAACCTTCAGCCTGATTTGCCGGACAGAAGGGGTGCAGTTCCGCAAATTCAGGCCAGGTGATAGGGATCATTTCCGCGGCGGCATTCAGCTTCATAGTGCAGGAACCCAGCGGGATCATCGCCTGATTCAGCGCCAAGTCTTTACGCTCAAGGCTATGCATATAACGCATCATTTCCGTTTCGCTGTGGTAGCGATTGAATACCGGATGCGTAAGTATGGCGTCACGACGCAGTATCGCTGCCGGAATAGAGGACTGTGCCTCGCTCACCTGCTGGTCCAGTGCGTCGATGTCCAGCTGATGCCCTTCACCTAACAGGACATCAAACAGGGCCAGAATATCTTCCCGGGTGGTGGTTTCATCAAGCGTGATACCTACCGCATTGAGAATATCACTGCGCAGGTTGATTTCACGCTCTTCGGCACGCGCCAGTACCGCCGCCTTATCCACCACTTCAAGGCAGAGGGTATCAAACCAGTGCGCATGACGTAGCGATTGCCCTTTGTGCTGTAAACCCGCAGCCAGAATATCCGTCAGTCGATGGATACGGGCAGCAATACGTTTGAGTCCCACGGGTCCATGATAGACCGCATACAAACTGGCGATATTAGCCAGCAGCACCTGAGAGGTACAGATATTGGAGTTCGCTTTCTCACGACGAATATGCTGTTCGCGGGTTTGCATCGCCATACGCAGTGCGGTACGACCCGCAGTGTCGCGTGAAACACCGATAATACGTCCAGGCATGGCGCGTTTGAACTGATCGCGCGCGGCAAAGAAGGCCGCATAAGGACCACCGTATCCCATTGGGACACCAAAACGCTGGGCAGAACCAAAGACGATATCAGCCCCTTGTTTCCCTGGTGAATCAAGCATCACCAGAGTCATAAAGTCTGCCGCCATCGCCACAATGATATTGCGTTGTGTCAGTTGCTCAATCAAAGCCTGATAATGATGGAGTGCTCCCGTCGTGCCGACTTGCTGCAGCAAAATGCCAAAGACATCCTGGTGATCCAGCACCTTTTCGGCATCATCAACGATGATATCAAAGCCAAAAGTTTCAGCACGCGTACGCACAACGTCCAGCGTTTGCGGATGAACATCGGCCGCAACAAAAAAACGATTCGCGCCTTTCAGTTTACTGATACGTTTTGCCATCGCCATCGCTTCTGCGGCAGCGGTCGCTTCATCGAGCAACGAGGCCGAGGCAATGTCCATCCCGGTTAAGTCGAGAGTCAGCTGCTGGAAATTCAGCAAGGCTTCCAGGCGTCCCTGAGACACTTCGGGCTGGTAAGGGGTATACGCGGTATACCAGCCGGGATTTTCCAGCATATTACGCAGAATAACCGGTGGCGTATGAACCGGGGTATAGCCCATACCAATGTAACTTTTAAAGCGTTTATTACGTCCAGCGATAACTTTAAGCTCAGCCAGCGCAGCAAATTCAGTGGCCGCCTCACCGACGGGGGGTGGGCTGACAAGCTGGATATTCTCAGGCACGAGGGAAGAGATTAGCGCGTTAAGCGAGGAGGCACCAACAACGTCCAGCATTTCCTGCTGTTGCTGCTGATTAGGGCCAATATGACGGTCAATAAAGGCGTCTTTATTTTCAAGCTGATGTAAGGATTCGGTCATGAGCAGCACTTCCTGAATCGGGGCGTTCTTTGCCAGGCGATAACGCCAGAGGCTGGCTGGGTAGTCACATCACCAGCACAGCTATCCCAGGCGGATAAATCTTGCGCTATCGCCAGACTCACAGTTATTCGTCTTCCAGCAACGCCTCGTAGGCTGCTGCATCCAGTAGTGCTTCCAGTTCACTCGCATCACTGGCTTTAATTCTAAAAATCCAGCCGCTGCCATAGGGTTCGCTGTTAACTTGTTCCGGGGAATCTTCCAGCTCAGCGTTAACTTCAACGATTTCACCGCTAATCGGGGCATAGATATCAGAGGCAGCCTTTACTGACTCAGCCACTGAGCAATCGTCTCCCTGACTCACCGTGGTTCCTACTTCGGGTAAGTCAATAAAGACCATATCGCCAAGTAGCTCCTGGGCATGTTCGGTAATGCCCACAGTGAAGGTGCCATCAGCTTCCTCACGTAACCATTCATGCTCTTTGGTATATTTTAATTCGTTCGGCACATTGCTCATTGTTTTCTCCTGACACCTTATTGCAATCAATTAAATAGAGGTTTGCCCGCACGGACAAACACCGGCCTGGTGACTCTGACGGTCATTTCACGCTTACGTATTTCAACAATTGCGCTATCACCTATCTCTTCCGGGACACGCGCCAGAGCAATACTGTAGCCAAGCGTTGGCGAAAAGGTTCCGCTGGTAATTTTGCCTTCGTGAATGTTGCCGGCTGCATCAGTGAAGCGTACTGGCAAACCGGCTCGTAAGACGCCTTTATCTTCCAGTACCAGGCCCACCAGTTTTTCGCCGCCGGCCGCCCGTTTGACTTCTAATGCTTCACGGCCAATAAAATCACGGCTCTCAGGTTCCCAGGCAATCGTCCAGCCCATATTGGCAGCCAGAGGGGATGTCTCTTCATCCATCTCCTGGCTGTATAAATTCAGTCCTGCTTCAAGACGCAAAGTATCACGCGCCCCTAATCCGCAAGGTTTCACTCCCGCTGCCAGCAGCCGCTGCCAGAAATCGACCGCCTGCTCATTAGGAAGCGCGATTTCATAACCTTCTTCACCGGTATAGCCCGTGGTGGCAATAAACAGCTCTCCCGCCTGAACACCAAAGAAAGGCTTCATTCCGGCAACAGCCTGACGTTGCTCATCGTTCAGTAACGTCGCGACTTTTGCTTTAGCATGAGGTCCCTGGACCGCGATAAGAGAGAGATCATCACGCACGCTAACCGAAACCGAGAAGGGCTCTGCTTGCTGATTGATCCAATCGAGATCTTTCTGACGGGTGGCAGAGTTAACCACCAGGCGATAATAGTCACTGTCGAGGAAGTAGATAATCAGATCGTCAATCACTCCCCCAGAGGCATTAAGCATCGCGGTATAGAGTGCCTTACCGGGTTTGGTCAGTTTCGCCACATCATTGGCGACCAGATAGCGTAAAAATTCTTCGCTACGGCTACCATGGAGATCAACGATAGTCATATGGGAGACATCAAACATGCCAGCGTCAGAGCGCACCGCATGGTGTTCATCAATCTGCGAGCCGTAATGCAATGGCATCATCCAGCCGTGAAAGTCGACCATGCGAGCACCGCACTGTTGGTGCTGTTCAAACAAGGGGGTTTGTTGAGTCATGTTTTCCTCTTTTAACCCATCGATGCAACTCGCAGCCTGACCTCAATCAGGCAGGCTACGAACAAGATTGTTTGCTGAAGTTATCACCGAATCACTCACTAAACTATAAACCAAAATCCTTGCTGGATTAGCTTATCGATATATCGGAAAAAATGATGTTTGCCACAGCCGGGGATAAAAATGGGATAAACACCTCATAAACAGTATGACTTGGTTTAATTAATGCGACCCAGATAACAGTTATGGGGTTTTATATAAGGAATTAAGCGTTATTCAGAGTGAATAGGATTAGAAAAAATAATGCGAAATTTAGCCTGAGATTAGAATTTTTCAAACGAGATCAGAGCTTCCCTCCCGTAAAACCGGAAGGGAAAGATGACCTGGTCTAGCGTTGGGTTAGCCTCAGCGTAACCAGTCAGGTAAATCGTCAAGCCCCATTGCCTGTCTGACTAATTTGGGTTTTACGCCCGGTAAGGTGTTAGCCAGTTTAAGTCCGACATCACGCAGCAATTTCTTCGCTGGGTTACTACCCGCAAACAGTTCACGGAAGCCCTGCATACTGGCAAGCATCAACGCTGCACTGTGTTTACGGCTGCGTTCATAGCGACGTAAATAAAGGTGCTGACCAAAGTCTTTCCCTTCACGATGTAGGCGACGAATTTCAGAAACCAGCTCAGCGGCATCCATAAAACCAAGATTTACGCCCTGGCCTGCCAGCGGATGAATGGTATGGGCTGCATCCCCCACCAGTGCCAGACGGTGGCTGGCAAAACTACGGGCATAGCGACCTGTCAGAGGGAATACCTGTCGTTCACTCTCGAGCTGACATAGCCCTAGCTGCAAATCAAAGGTCGAAGAAAGCGCCCGGTTAAACTCTTCATGGCTTGCTGTTTGCATCATTTGGGCATCAGCCGGTGAAAGCGACCAGACAATTGAACAAAGATGTGGGTCAGACAGCGGTAAAAAGGCGAGGATCCCATTGCCATGAAAGACCTGGCGGGCGACAGCCTGATGTGGCTCAGCTGTGCGTATCGTCGCCACCAGGGCGTGGTGATTGTAGTCCCAGAATGTCAGTGGAATATCGGCTTTATTCCGTACCCATGAGTTTGCGCCATCCGCGCCAACCACCAGACGAGTCGTTAACATGGATCCGTCTTTCAGGGTCAGAAAAGCGTCATTTTCTCCCCAGGCAATTTGCTGAATTTCAGCCGGAGCCAGCAGTGTGATATCCGAGCATTGTTCAGCCCGCTGCCAGAGCGCAGAATGAACGACTGCATTTTCAACAATATGGCCAAGGTGACTAAAGCCAAAGCTTTTATCATCAAAATCAATTCGCCCGAAGCTGTCTTTATCCCAGACTTCCATGCCGTGGTAGCAGCTGGCACGTTTTGCAATATCAGGCCAGGCGCCAAGGTGGGTCAGGAACTTCTCGCTGGCCGCATTGATGGCTGACACACGCAGCGCAGGCGCTGCGTCAGGACTCAGTGGTTCAGGAACATGGTTTTCCAGTACTGCGACACGCAGTCCGCTTCCCTGAAGGCCACAAGCGACTGCCAGCCCCACCATACCGCCACCAACAATGGCCACATCAACGCTTTGCAAATTGACTCTCCTTTAACGCGCAACCCAACCTAGCGTGCGCTGAGCCAGCACATCACGTGCCGGAGTAAAATGTTCCATGGCCATCAGACCAAGATTACGCCCCACCACTAAAGGTGCCCAGTGGTTCGCAAACAGATGAACCAGACTGTCAGTCATGCCAATTGTCATGCTTTTATCTGTCGCCCGTTGCTGCTGATAAGTCGCCAGCACCGGGAAGCTGCCCGGATCCTGTTGCGTCTGCCACGCCTGTGAGAGATTCTCAGCCAGCGACATCACATCACGCAGGGCAAGATTAAAACCTTGTCCGGCTATCGGATGCAGAGTTTGCGCCGCATTACCCACCAGAACCAGACGATGCGAAACCGACTGAGTCGCAGTGGTTAATGCCAGCGGATAGTGATGACGAGCACCCACCTGGGTTATCTGCCCCAGCCGCCAGCCAAATGCTTGCTGTAGCTGCTGACAGAACTCACTATCACTCCAGGCGGCAACCTGCTCAGTCTCGTTTGCAGCATGACACCAGACCAGTGAACAGCGACCATCAGACATTGGCAGCATCGCTAATGGTCCATGTTTGGTAAAGCGTTCAAAAGCACGGCCATGGTGAGGCTGGGAAGTGGTGACATTGGCGATAACGGCAATTTGCTGATAGTCGTGGGATTGCCAGACCACACCACATTGGGCAGCGAGAGTCGAACGTGAACCATCGGCAGCAACCAGTAAACTCCCTGTCAGTACCTTTCCGTCACTGAGCGTGACATGAACGCGGTCCTGCTCTCGCTGGAAAGTGGTCACACGTTGTGGACAGTGAACAGTGACGCCTGGTGCCTTTTGCAGCAAAGTAAACAACCGCTGGCCGATATCATGCAGCTCAACCACTTGCCCGAGCGCTGGGATATGATAATCCTCAGCATTAAGAGTAACAAAGCTGGCGTGCCCACGATCGCTGACATGCACGGTACGAATAGCCGTGGCACAGTCAGCAATCGCAGGCCAGACCCCAATATTCGTCAGTTGCTGACAGGTGCCCTGGGCCAGCGCGATAGCTCTGGCATCAAAGCCCGGATGAGTCGTACTGTCAGGGCTTACCGCCTCAATTAAATGAACCGGTAATTTGCCCTGTGTTAACTGAGAAATAGCCAGCGCCAGCGTGGCACCCGCCATTCCTCCACCCACAATAATGATGCTCATATCATACTCATTACTGCCGAGCCGCAGCCATCAACGCTTCAATATCATCAGCAGATTTCACGACACTAGCGGTTAAATTTTCATTACCGTTTTCAGTTATCAGAATATCGTCTTCAATACGGATACCAATACCACGGTATTCTGGCGGTACATCGGCATCAGGGGCAATATAGAGCCCAGGCTCAATAGTGATGACCATTCCAGGCTCCAGAATACGAGAGCGCTCTGCGCCATAGAAACCGACATCATGCACATCCAGACCAAGCCAGTGGCTGAGGCTGTGCATAAAGAATTCCTGATAGGCATTCTCGCTAATCAGCGTATCCACATCGCCTTTCAGCAGGCCGAGTTTCACCAGCCCGGTCACCATGATACGCACCACTTGTACTGTGACTTCCTGGATAGTGGTGCCAGGCCGATATAGCTCAAGAGCGGTTTCAAGAGACTCCAGAACGATATCGTAAATAGCACGTTGAGGAGCACTGAACTTACCATTGACTGGGAAGGTACGGGTGATATCCCCCGCATAACCCTGGTATTCACAGCCCGCATCAATCAGGACTAAATCGCCATCCTGCATTTTACTTTCATTTTCAGTGTAATGCAGAATACAGCCGTTAACCCCACTACCTACAATGGTATTATAGGACGGGAAACGGGCACCATGGCGAGTAAATTCGTGATGAATTTCACCTTCGAGCTGGTATTCAAACATTCCCGGGCGGCACTTCTCCATGGCGCGAGTATGTGCCAGGGCACTGATCTCGCCAGCGCGGCGTAAGATTGCGCACTCAGCGTCTGACTTGAAAAGGCGCATATCGTGTAGCACCGGGCGCCAGTCAATCATAGTACCAGGCGCACTCAGGTTCTGGCGGCTGCCCCGACGCAGCTTATCCAGCGCCGTAAATACGATGCGGTCAGCATAGTCATATTCGCCCTGAGCGTGATACAGCACATTCAAACCATTGAGCAGCTGATACAGCTGTTCATCAATTTCATTAAATGCCAGCGCCCGATCAACACCCAGTTTTTGCGGGGCATTTTCTTGCCCTAAGCGGCGACCGAACCAGATCTCTTTGGTCTTATCGCGGACGCGATTAAACAGCACGCTATGACTATGTGTCACATCGCTCTTAATCAGCACCAGTACAGATTCTGGTTCATTAAACCCGGTCAAATACCAAAAGTCGCTGTTCTGACGATAGGAATATTCAGTGTCAGCACTGCGAGTTGCTTCAGGCGCCGAAAAAATAATAGCGGCACTCGCCGACTCCATTTTCGCCAGTAATGCCTGACGGCGACGGTGAAATTCAGACTGCTGTTTCATCACTCCTCCCGAGATTGTTCTAATTAATGAAGTGTCGGCTTACTCGCTTCTGGTGCCAGCGGTTGAGTACGGGTAAAGGTGTCATGGCAAAGCAAAGCCGCGACACGGACATACTCGATAATTTCTTCCAGAGACATTTCCAGCTCTTCCTGGTCGTCATCTTCGTCATAACCCAGCTGGGCGATATTACGTAAATCGTCAATCGCTTCACCGGTTTCGCCTGGAACTTTATCCAGTTTAGGCTGCGTGACGCCCAGTCCTAACAGGAAATGGTTCACCCAGCCAGAAAGCGCGTCAGCCCGGTCAAAAACCGTCGTTTCTTCGCCATCAGGAATATAAAGTTGAAACAGGAAACCATCATCTTCCAGGCCATCAGAAGTCGCAGCATGCATCTGGCGCAAAATATCGGCCAGGTTTTTGCTAAACGCCAGCCCTTCATTGGTCAGATCGTGAAGCAGGGTTTGCCAGTTTTCGTGACTACCACCGCACAGCATACCGCTAATTAAGCCATGCATTTCCGCGGGCGTAAGGCCCACACCTTGTTCATTTAACAGCTGGTCGACTGCATCGTAGCCAGGCATTGCGTTTTGTATAGACATGCGCATTCATCGTCGTTAGCAGGAGGAGTGTGTTATGCTACCACTTGGACCCCTGTAGATACCAGAAAAGGGCTTGTATCTTAATATCAGGGTAGCTATAGTGGCGCGCCTTAGGTTATTGAAATTCCATAACGCTAAGGCAGGCGAGTTAACAGCAGGAAGGTCGCATGTCTGCACAACCAGTCGATATTCAAATTTTCGGTCGCTCATTACGTGTTAATTGTCCACCGGAACAGCAGGATGCGCTGAATCAGGCTGCAGAAGAACTGAGCCAGCGTTTGCAAGATTTAAAAGTTCGTACCCGAGTGACAAATACCGAGCAGTTAGTCTTCATTGCTGCATTGAATATTTGTTATGAACTGGCACAAGAAAAAGCCAAAACTCGTGATTATGCTGCGAATATGGAAGAACGTATTCGCATGCTGCAACAGACAATTGAACGTGCGTTACTTGAGCAAGGCCGGCCATCAGACAAACCGAGTCCGGCGTTTGAATAACGCGTAAAAGTCGATTATACTGTTCAGTAACAGACAGAATTTCTCTGAGATGTTTGCAAGCGGGCCAGTCCCCTGAGCCGATATTTCATACCAACAGAATGTGGCGCTCCATGGTCGGTGTGCATGCTCGGTTCGTCCGAGAAGCCTGAAGACTATGACGACATGTTCACCTTGAACCAAGGGTTCAAGGGTTACAGCCTGCAGCGGCATCTCGGAGAATCCCCCCTTTAACAGGCCTTCCGCCTATGACACTCTCTCCTTCCCGTTCCGAACATCGCCAGACTATTCGCCAGACCGTACGACAACATCGACGCGCCCTCTCTACTGATGAACAGAATCATTTTGCTCTTAAAGCGGCACAACGAATGCTGGCTTTACCCGAAGTTATCCAGGCAAAAAATATCGCTCTGTTTCTCTCTTTCGATGGAGAGCTGGACACCGCCCCGTTGATCCGCGCACTCTGGCAGGCGAATAAAGCCGTCTATCTTCCCGTATTGCATCCCTTCAGTGCCGGAAATTTATTATTTCTGCGCTACAGCGAAACGACGCCATTAATTAGAAATCGCCTGAAAATTTTGGAGCCCAAGCTTGATGTCAGGCAGGTACTGCCGATTGCCGAGCTGGATATTCTAGTGACGCCGCTGGTCGCTTTTGATTCTGAAGGACAAAGGCTTGGCATGGGGGGAGGATTCTACGACAGGACGCTACAGCACTGGCAACAATATCATTTCTATCCCGTCGGCCTGGCACATGACTGCCAGTGGGTACCAGAGCTTCCGACTGAAGCATGGGATATCCCTCTACCTGCTGTTGTGACCCCCTCGCGACTCTGGCAGTGGTGAAAGCGCCTCAGGTTTACACCGAAGGCGCTGATATCAGGTAATTAGTAGAGCAGACGTGCGCGAATGGTACCCGGGATTGCTTTCATCAGTTTCAACGCACTTTCAGCACGTTCTTCTGAAGCATCAACATCGAGAACCACATACCCCATTTGCGGGGTGGTTTGCAGGTACTGGGCTGCAATGTTGATCCCCTGATCGGTAAAGACTTGGTTCAGTGCTGTCATAATGCCTGGGCGATTTTCATGGATATGCAGCAGACGGCTTGAGGTACCACCATGCAACGGCAAAGAAACTTCCGGGAAGTTAACCGCAGATAGTGTGGAACCATTGTCAGAGTATTTAGCCAGCTTGCCAGCCACTTCCAGACCGATATTTTCCTGCGCTTCCTGAGTCGAACCGCCGATATGCGGAGTCAGGATCACGTTATCAAATTCACACAGCGGAGAAAGGAATGGATCGCTGTTGGTTGCAGGCTCAGTTGGGAAGACGTCAATAGCTGCACCCGCCAGGTGTTTACGTGATAAAGCATCACACAAAGCAGGAATATCAACCACTGTACCGCGAGAAGCATTGATCAACAGTGCGCCTGGCTTCATCACAGCGATTTCCGCAGCACCCATCATATTTTTGGTTGATGAGTTTTCAGGCACATGCAGACTCACCACATCGCTCATATTCAGTAAGTCAGAGAGATGCTGCACTTGGGTCGCATTACCCAGTGGCAGTTTGCTTTCAATATCGTAGAAGAAAACATGCATGCCCAGAGATTCAGCGAGGATACCCAACTGGGTGCCAATATGGCCATAACCGATGATGCCGAGTTTTTTACCACGCGCTTCATAAGAACCGACGGCCAGTTTATTCCACAGCCCACGGTGTGCTTTAGCATTGGCTTCAGGAACGCCGCGCAGCAGCAGCAATAGTTCACCGATCACTAACTCCGCCACGGAGCGGGTATTAGAGAACGGCGCATTGAATACCGGAACGCCACGCTTAGCAGCGGCCACTAAATCAACCTGGTTAGTACCGATACAGAAGCACCCGACAGCAACCAGTCGCTCAGCAGCAGCAAGAACGTCTGCACTTAAATGAGTTCGGGAACGCAAGCCAATAAAATGTGCATCACGAATTGCCTCTTTCAACTCTTCGTTGTCCAAAGCCCCTTTGTGGTACTCAATATTGGTATAACCTGCTGCGCGAAGATTATCGACGGCTTTCTGATGCACGCCTTCCACCAGCAGAAATTTAATCTTGTCTTTTTCTAGTGATACTTTTGCCATTTCCCGACCCTATCATTCTCAGAATTGTTGTGTACTACCAGATATTTTCCTCCTTTCAAAATATCAAAATCTACGCGTGGGGCAATATAAACGATTGCGCGGTGACTCTGACAAATGACAAGAAAAACTAGCAGTCAGCACAATATACTGAGTAACGGAAAGAAGCAGAGATGAATAACAGTACTGCAACACAAATGTGATACATGTCACCAAAATATCCCTAAAAAAAATTTTTCTTTTTTTTATGAATGTACTAAAGACATAAAAAAATCTTATAACAGTAAAATTTAGATAAAAAATATTTTCAAATCAAAAGGTTAAGTTTATTTTTGATATTTGAAAATGGAAAATGAAGGGATTTTATCGCAGGATATTAATCGATAAAGGGAGCGCAAGGCGCTCCCTGGCAGCACTATATTTTGAGGACTTTAACGCCATCCTCACTGCCGATCAGAGCAATATCAGCTCCACGACGAGCAAACAGCCCGACCGTCACCACTCCGGGTATAGCATTGATCTCATCTTCCAGTTTAATCGGTTCCATGATGCTCAAACCGTAAACATCAAGGATGACGTTTCCGTTATCGGTTACCACCCCCTGCCGATATTCAGGGCGCCCACCCAGCTTAACCAGTTTGCGGGCAACAGCACTGCGTGCCATCGGGATCACTTCAACCGGTAGCGGAAACTCACCGAGGACGCCGACCAGTTTAGAGGCATCGGCAATGCAGACAAATTTTTCAGCCACAGACGCGATAATTTTTTCACGCGTTAACGCCGCACCACCGCCTTTAATCATTTGCAGCTGCTCATTGATTTCATCAGCGCCATCAACATAGACGCCCAAAGAATCAACCTGATTAAGGTCAAAAACAGGGATACCTAAACTAATCAATTTGGCAGTAGAAGCTTCTGAACTAGAAACAGCTCCTTCAATCTTGTCCTTAATCGTGCCGAGTGCATCAATAAAGTGTGCCGCAGTACTCCCGGTCCCCACACCAACGATGGTTCCTGGTTGTACATACTGCAACGCTGCCCAGCCAACTGCTTTTTTCAGTTCATCCTGCGTCATAATGTTATGCCTGTGCTATGAAGACTGCCGCACATTATAAAGCATGATAATAAGAAATGTGTTCTGGTTTACCGCAATAAGGTGAGGTAGCCCCAGTATCATTCGAATAGTGGGAAGCTGCTCGCCAACTTGAGTCGAGTTGGGACTAAATAATTAGAGTTGCTTGAAGTATGACGGGTATATGTCATAGTGCAGCCATAGTATAGATAAGAGTGATAAAAGAGCCATGAAACGCCCTGACTACAGAACACTACAGGCACTGGATGCCGTTATTCGTGAACGCGGATTTGAACGCGCAGCCCAGAAGTTGTGTATTACCCAATCGGCAGTATCGCAACGAATTAAACAACTGGAGAATATGTTCGGTCAGCCGCTTTTGGTTCGTACCGTTCCACCACGCCCGACCGAGCAAGGTCAGAAGCTGCTGGCATTACTACGCCAGGTCGAACTCCTGGAAGAAGAGTGGCTAGGTGATGAGCAAACCGGCTCAACCCCGCTCCTGCTGTCACTGGCGGTCAACGCCGACAGTCTGGCAACCTGGCTATTACCTGCTCTGGCACCTGTGCTGGTTGACTCCCCTATTCGCCTGAATCTGCAAGTAGAGGACGAAACCCGTACCCAGGAACGTTTACGCCGTGGGGAGGTCGTCGGGGCCGTTTCTATTCAACCACAGCCGTTACCCAGCTGCCTGGTAGACAGACTTGGCGCGCTGGACTATCTGTTTGTTGGCTCAAAAGCTTTCGCTGAACGCTACTTCCCAAATGGTGTCACTCGCCAGGCACTGTTAAAAGCCCCTGCTGTAGCCTTTGATCACCTTGATGATATGCACCAGGCATTTTTGCAGCAAAACTTTGATTTATCGCCAGGCAGCGTACCTTGCCACATTGTGAATTCGTCGGAAGCCTTTGTGCAGCTCGCTCGTCAAGGAACCACCTGTTGTATGATCCCGCATCTGCAAATTGAACGGGAATTAAACAGCGGAGAGTTAATCGATTTGACGCCAGGCCTGTTGCAACGTCGTATGCTCTACTGGCATCGTTTTGCGCCAGAAAGCCGCATGATGCGTAATGTCACCGATGCCCTGCTGGACTATGCGCATAAAGTATTAAGGCAGGATACTGAGTAACAGCCTCTCCCCTGTTTTCAGGGGGAGGCTGTTTATGATGATTTACTGAGGGGCTTGAGTCTGTGGGCGTTCAAGTTCAAACACCACGTCCACCTGATCGTTAAACTGAATTGATTCTCTGTCGTAGGTATCTTCGGCAGAGACTGAAGCGGCCTCATCAGCGGCTTTCATCATGCGCATCACCGGAGCTGGCTGATAGTTCGAGACATGATAACGAACGCTGTAAACCGGGCCTAGCTTGCTATGAAAACCTTCTGCAAGCTGTTGGGCCTGGCTGATAGCGTCATTAATGGCCGCCGTACGGGCTTTATTTTTAAACTCTTCTGGCTCAGCAACGCCTAAAGAGACCGAACGAATTTCATTCAAGCCCGCTTTCAGCGCGCCATCAAGCAATGGGCTCATTTTATCAAGCTGGCGTAAGGTAACTTCAACCTGACGCACAGCACGATAGCCTTTCAGCTGTGTTTTGCCGTCTTTAAGATACTCATATTCAGGCTGAGTACTCAGATTGGCAGCGTTGATATCTTTTTTCTCTACGCCACTCTTCTGTAAGAATGTCATATATTCAGCGACACGCTCATCAACCTGTTTCTTAGCCGCTGCGGCATCCTTGGCTGAGACACTGACTTCAATAGCCAGGGTTGCCATATCAGGTACCGCGCTCACGCTGGCGGTTCCAGAGGTGACAATATGCGGTCCATCAGGCAGTTCGCTCGCCTGAACCGAAACAGTGGCTAATCCGATCAACGCAGATAATGCTAATATTTTAAACTTCACGGTAAATCCTCCGCACGCTGTGTCAAAAGTATCACTCTTGAATTCACTCTGGTTATTCTCTGCCAGCATAACCCCTTGCGCCAGCTTGTCTATCAGACAAAAGCGCATTATGCGATTAACTGTTTGAAAAGCTTAATACCGTCCCAGGCTAATTGTAGCGCAATAAACCACATAACAATCCCGACAACGCCATTAATCGTGCGCTGTGCTGAAACAGTACGTAAACGTGGCGCTAACCAGGCGGCCATAAGCGCCAGACCATAGAACCAAATAATCGATGCACTTGCCGTACCGAGTGCAAACCAACGCTTCGGCTCATCCGCCATTTGCCCGCCCAGACTCCCCAACACCACCACGGTATCGATATAAACGTGTGGGTTAAGCCAGGTCACAGCCAGTACCATCGCCACAACCTTCCAGCGACCTCGTTTCAACGCCTCGACATCCGCCAGCTCGATATTACGGCTAAAAGCAGTGCGCAACGCTCCCAGGCCATACCAGAGTAAAAATAGTACCCCACCCCAAGTGACCAGGGCTAATAGCCAGGGGGATTGCATCAGTAAAGCGCTGCCGCCAAAAATGCCTCCCCAGATTAAAACCAAGTCACTGATAGCACACAGCGAGGCAATCATGATGTGATACTGACGGCGAATGCCCTGATTCAACACCAGTGCATTTTGTGGACCTAATGGCAAAATCAATGCTGCACCAAGCGCAACACCTTGAAAATAATAAAATAACACGACACACCTCTTTAATACGGCTTTATTGAGGTGGAGTGTAATGGCTTATTATCATTAGATGAAATTGATAATTTTAATCTGTCATTAACAGAACTGATATTAAGGGAAGGATTTATTGAAAAGTATCGTAGAAATAATGAGGGTCAGGAAAGAGACTGAATACCGCTCCTTCCTGATCCTGTTTAATTAAAGAATATCCGCTTCTTTTGCCGGGTTCACATGGATGTCCATTTGTGGATACGGCAGGCCGATACCATTCGCATCGAGCTCTTTTTTCACGCGTTCCAGGACGTCCCAGTACACCGCTTGTAAATCGCCGCTGTTACTCCAGGCGCGCATAATAAAGTTGACTGAAGAGGCTCCCAGCTCGTTAACACGCACCAGAACTTCTCTGTCCTGAAGAATACGCGTTTCGGACTTAAGAATATCGGTGAGGATCTGCTTCACTTTATCGATATCGGCATCGTAAGAGACGCTGATAATAAATTCATTGCGACGAGCCGGTTCGCGGGAAAAGTTGATAATGTTACCGCTAATAATTTTCCCGTTCGGGACAACGACGATTTTGCCGTCTGAAGTGCGCAGAGTGGTGGAGAAAATTTGTACATTGAGTACGGTTCCGGCAACGCCACCCAAGTCAACATACTCGCCTGAGCGGAATGGGCGGAAGGTCACTAGCAATACACCGGCTGCAAGGTTAGACAGTGAACCCTGCAAGGCCAGACCCACTGCCAGACCGGCAGCACCTAATACAGCGATAACTGATGCCGTCTGGACACCAACACGCCCCAGGGCAGCAATCAAGGTAAAGGCGATAATACCGTAGCGGACCAGCGCTGAAAGAAAGTCAGCAACCGTGGCATCAATATGCCGGGCCTGCATCACACGGTTAAGCGCACCCGAAACGATACGAGAAACGACCACACCGATTATCAGAATGGCTATCGAGGCGACGATATTCACAGCATAACTGAGCAGCAGCTCTTGGTTGCTAACTAGCCATCCTCCGGCATTATCAATCTGATCCACTACATTAAGTTGTTCCATTAAATATCCCTTCTCTAATCACTTATCGATAAATATGTCTGTCCAGGTTAACGATAGAACATCACCTACCTGTAAGGGAAGTGTTCCCGACTGCTAAAAAAACATAAAGCCCGCATAGGCGGGCTTTATGGCAATCAACAAGCGTAAATTACAGAACGTTTACTGCGTTCAGTTCGGTAAAGGCTTGCTCCAGACGCGTTATCATGGATGTCTGCGAAGCACGCAGCCAGACACGTGGGTCATAGTATTTTTTGTTCGGCTGGTCAGCGCCTTTCGGGTTACCCAGCTGGCCTTGCAGATAGCCTTCGTTCGCTTTGTAGTACTGCAGGATGCCATCCCATGTTGCCCATTGGGTGTCGGTATCAATGTTCATTTTGATAACGCCATAGCTTACTGAGTCTTTGATTTCCTGAGCAGAAGAACCAGAACCGCCGTGGAAGACGAAGTTCAGGCTGTTGTGCGGCAGGTTATGTTTCTTAGAAACATAGTCCTGAGAATCACGCAGGATGGTTGGAGTCAGTACTACGTTACCTGGTTTATAAACACCGTGCACGTTACCGAAAGAAGCAGCGATAGTGAAACGCGGGCTGATTTTAATCAGTTCAGAGTACGCGTAATCAACGTCTTCTGGCTGAGTGTACAGAGCAGATGCGTCCATATGGCTGTTATCAACGCCATCTTCTTCACCACCGGTGCAACCCAGTTCGATTTCCAGAGTCATACCCATTTTAGCCATACGGGCCAGGTATTTGCCGCTGATTTCGATGTTTTCTTCCAGTGACTCTTCAGACAAGTCAATCATGTGAGAAGAGAACAGTGGTTTACCGGTAGCAGCGAAGTGTTTTTCACCCGCGTCCAGCAAGCCGTCGATCCATGGCAGTAATTTCTTAGCACAGTGGTCAGTATGCAGAATAACTGGAACACCATAATGCTCAGCCATCTGATGCACGTGGTGTGCGCCAGAGATTGCGCCCAGGATAGCTGCACCCTGAGGAACATCAGTTTTGATGCCTTTACCTGCGATAAAAGCAGCACCGCCGTTAGAGAACTGAATAATAACTGGCGCTTTAACTTTGGCAGCAGTTTCTAATACAGCATTGATGGAGTCAGTTCCGACGCAGTTTACTGCAGGCAGTGCAAAGTTATTCTCTTTTGCAATCTGGAAAACTTTCTGTAC